>Ga0114923_10001293_pt1 | contig 17529 bp, 28 predicted proteins | sample SumtaG_FD_89578 | JGI IMG/M metagenome (GOLD analysis project Ga0114923, IMG submission 89578) | Deep subsurface microbial communities from Indian Ocean to uncover new lineages of life (NeLLi) - Sumatra_00157 metaG | ecosystem: Environmental > Aquatic > Marine > Oceanic > Sediment | place: near...
CGATCTGGTCGGCCTTCATCTTGACATGGGCCGCGTTGGAGAGATCCGCGTTGGTCAGCATGTAGTCCACATACCCCCAGGCCGAGTTGCCCGGGATGGCGAGGACTTCGGCCAGGGTTGGCGCCTCAATCGCGGTGGTGCCGAAATCGGCCGGGTCGGGCAGGAAGTTCGCGCCCACCATGAAATCGCAGGCCATCGTGACGTGGACCCCATTACCGCCCCAGTCAAACGACTGCGCCTCTCGGATCGCTGTGATTGAGTGCTGGACCGCCGCCGCGGCGTCCATCACCGAGGAGAGCGGGTCCTGGATAGCCCCGGTGCGCCCCCCAGGAGAGACGACCAGGAGCCGGATGTGGGTGGGCACCCCGGATATGAAATAGGGGCCCCAGCCCGGGCTCCGAATCAATGCCTGAACGGCACGCCTGTCGCCGTAGAATTCGCGCCCCGTCCAGACGCGGAACACGACGTCCGGGGTGTTCAAGGCGGCCGGAATGACGACCTGCTCCATCAACTCCCGCAGGTCTCGACCGCCGTCCCAGGCGATAGTGATGGAGGGGGCGTCCCCGTGCAGGGTGGGCTCACTCGCGAAGCAGACCGTCCCAGCCTCCGTCGTGTCGCCTGCCCCCCAGGCTTCGATAGCCACATTCACGGGGAGAGGGACGCTGTACTCGTCCCCGAAATACAGCCGCGGAATGCCACCCTCGTCCTCTCCGCACCACAGTTCAGGCGTCCGCGCCCGCTTGGGCCGGCCGCCAGCCGCGATGGCAGCGGCGCCACCAGCCAGGAGGAGAAGAAATAGGGGGTTCATGTGTACTCCTGGATATAGCCGCGCAAGCGGAGGTAGGCGGCCTGGCACTCAGCGTGCTCAGGATTGTTGACGTCGATCACCTCGGGGCACTCGGGGTAGGCGTGGTGGTAGGCCCAGTCCGTCCTGTCCTCCAGGCTGGCATCCTCTTTGGCGGCGTCGATGGCCCACTCGCGCTCGACCCACTCCTGGGCCTGGTCGGGATAGCTTTCCTCCCACATGGCTTCCATGAGGGTCTTGCTGTACTGCCAGAGGGCATAGAACAGCGTGTAGAAGTTGGGCTCATCCTGGGCGTATGCCTCCCAGGCCGCCAGGTACTCGTCGCCCGTCTGGTAGTCGCTGGCCTCGGGCAGCCCTTCGGCGCAGAAGGCATAGCGGCCGCCCAGGTAGGTGAGCAGGGCACGAGCCACGCCGGCCTTGGCTGGGTCCTCGACGTATCCGCCGATGGTCCCCTCTCCGACCTGGAAGCGCACCCAGTCGTCGGGTGGCACGACGGCCAACACGGGGTCGTCGCCCATGGCCATTTCCACGTAGGCCCCATAGAACTCGGGCAGGTAGTCCGCGAGCACCGTGGCCTTGAAGTCCTTGCCCAGAGCCCACGCCTTGCAGTCGTCGGACACCCACAGGGACCGGCGCCATTCGTCCGCGCTCAGGTCGGGCAGGCTGTATCCCTCCGGGAGCCGGTAGTCCTCCAGGAGAGCGACGATCTGCTCAACCTGCGCCGGCTCGGGCGTCTTGTCCTCCTCTTTCTCGACGGGAGGGGGCGGCAGCTTGTCGAGGTCGTCACCCTTCTTGGTGCCCTTCTTCTTGCCGCCCATGGCCATGAGGGCCATGAGGCCCAGGCCGATGAATATCATGGGACTGGCCATTGACTACCCTTCCAACTCCCCAACAACGGAGCCGCCGGTAGTCCCGATGGAGTCATACCAGGCGTTCTGGAGGTTGCGGGCGCCCTCGTACTGCACCATTCCTTCGCCCTCGCCGGACTTGGGGTAGCCCTCGTTGATGCCCATCGGCAGTTCGCCGTCCACGGCCGACTCGCGGATGATCCAGTACACCTCCTGGAGCGCCGGATACTGTGCAGACCAGTTCTCCCAGGCGTCGGAGAAGTCCTCCTCCGTATCGTAGTCGCCCATGAGCGGCATGGTCTCCTCGCAAAGAGGGGATGCCTCCCGCAAGACCAGGGTCGCCACGGCGTCGGCCGGCGACATCATGTCGTTGAAGCGGCCGAAATAGTAGGCGGGGATCGACCAGTAGTTCAGGTCGTACTTGTTGCCCTCGAACAGCACGAAGTCACGGTTGGCATCAAGAGCCTCCGTGGACAGCATGACCCACACGTCGTTGACGTGCTCCATCCACACAGCCTGGGGCGTGCCCTCGGTGAATACCGCGTCCTCGTTGTAGACCGTCTTGAACCAGACGTAGGCGTCCATCCCCTCCACGGTCGGGTACCAGTCCTCGCCCACGACGTACGCCTGGCAGTCGGGCGAGACCCAGAGGTCCGTGGTGGTCATGTCGGCCGGCGGCGCGTAGCCCTTCCCTTTTGGGAGGTGGCCATGCTTGGAACCGTCGGGCAGGCCGTCCGAGCCGCCCTTCTTGTTGCCGTCAGGGAGCGGCGTGGGCGAGTCTCCCTCTTTCAAGGGACCCCTGCCGCCCTTCTTGCCCCCTCCGAGCATCATCAGGAGCATGATTGCGCCGCCTACAAGGACTGTGGGTTCCATGGTTCTCTACTGCTCCGTGAAAAGGATTTCGCCGGTGAGGTTGTAGTGTTCGAGGGTCGCGGCCACATGCGCCGCCACGTAGTCAAAGAGCCCCTGCACAGCCGGCGTTTCCGCCGGTTCTTCCGAGGTGGGCAGCCGGCATACAGCGCCCACCGTGGGGAACTCCTCAGTCGCGAATGCCAGCGGCGAGGCGAACAGCAACTGGTAGGCAATCTCGTCGGCCTGCGCCGCAGTGGGCGCCTCGCCGGGAACGGCCAGGAAGGCGTCGGCGGATCCGGTCGGGGCCGCTTGCCAGTCCGTGACCATCTGCGCGAGAGCGGGGGTCGCGTACCGGGCGAACCAGTCCGCCTTGTTGGGGAGCATTTCCCAGGCTTCGCACGCGCCGGTCAGACTGATCTGCGGCGGCCCCACCTCATAGTCGGGCACGCAGCGGTCGCCCTTCCAGGTGAAACCCGGAGGGCACTCGCGCGCCGGCTTGGCGCCGGCCGGCTTGCGGGTCAGCGCGAGCGCACCGGCTCCGAACAGAAGAAACATGAGCGGGCTCATCGTCGCCTACCTCCCAGGAGCCACATGGTCCCCAGCACGCCGACGCCCAGAATGACCATACCTCCGGTCCCCTTGGCGGCCTTGTAGGCGCCCGCCCCAGCGCCAGCGACGGCGCCCACGACCTCGGCGGCCTTCTTCAAGACGTCCTCGATGGCCTTCCCCAGATCCTCCGCGAGAAAGCCGAACCACGATTCCGCCCACTCGCGCATGACCTGCTCCTGGACAACCAGTTGGTTGGCGAGCAGGAACGGCTGTATGAAATCGGGAAGGGTGGTGGTGACGCGGCCCTCGCCCTTGGCGTCCGTGCTACGGTAGACGCCACTGAGCAACCTCTCGCCCATCGCGTCCCAGGCGTTGACGGTCGGGTTCATAAGACCGAACTGGTTATACATCGCCTCGTAGCTGCTCAGGCGCTCCTCCCAGTCCCGCATCGACTTGAAGAAGATGTCGTGGCGCCCCTCGGGCCACAGGCAGCCGGTGGGGGGCGTCCCCCCCGAGACGCCCAGGATGAAGCCGCCCTTGACGCCCTGGTAGGGCGTGTAGCAGGTGCGCTCAAGTTCGAGAGCCTTCTCCCTCACCTCATCCGTCACATTGCGCAGCCCGGCGAGGAGAATGCCCATCGTACGCCACGTCACCGTGCTGTGGTCGTCAATGAGCAGCACATTGGGCGCCACCTTGAACAGATCAATGGTCTGCTTCGTCACGTCGCCCACGTTGTAGGCGAACTTGAGCGGCCAGAACTTGGCGCTGTCGCGGTCAACCATCTAGCGCGGCCTCCAACTGGGGCGGCGGGGTGATTCCGCTACTGCCATCGTCCCACGTCACGCCATGCGTGGTGACGGTCCCCTCGGCCAAGCGCGCGAGGTGGATGGCGGGAAGCCATAGCCGCGGCGTGTCGGTCCCCCAGGGGAAGGGCTGAGAGCCGGGCACGTTGTGTTCCTCATCCCAACAGACGCGCAGGTCGCCGTTGTAGGGCGACGTGACGATCAGTGAAACGAAGTGCGCCACCTGCTCGCCGGCAGGCTCCGCAACGCCGCTCCCGACGAGGGCCCCCTTCGCGATGTCGGTCATGGACTCGCCGCGCTCGACGGTGTGCATGACGCCAGTCCGCAGCGCATTGTCCTCGGGCAGAAAGGGCGACGGGTCGAAAGGCGGGGCCTTGCTGACCATCACGCGAGAGCGGTTACGCAGGGTGAGAGCCCGGCGCACCGGCGTGGGAGCCACCGGCGTGGGGAGGGGAGCCACGGTCATTCGGCCGATCCGGGGCGACGCAGCGGGTGCATCCTCCTCGGGCGCATCCTCCTGCTCGTCGCCCTCGGTGTCGGTGTCGGTGTCGGCGTCGGTGTCGCCCTCGGGGGCGTCCGCGTCATGCACCAGCGTAGGGGCAGTCGGGGCGTCGTCCGTCGCGGCCTGAGCAGTGGCTACCGCCTCGGTTGCCTCGTCGGCCACGCGCTCCTCGAACGCGGCCACCACGGTGTTCACGCGCAGGCGGATCCGGGTGAAGATCATCCGGGCGCCCATGTCGGCGTCGGGGCCTTCGGCCGTCGGCCACTCGAATGCCTCACCCGTGATCGGGTGGACCGGATACAGCGTCTTGGCGATGGCCAAGGTCAGGTTGTCGGGGTCGTGCTCTCCCTTGAACAGCAACTCCTCGGCCACGGCGCTCACCTGATCCGGGTCCCAGGGAAAGGACGTCCAGGTCGCGGCGCCCTTGCGAGCCGGGCGACGCAGCGGCCTGGGGCGCTGGGCTCCCACGCCCTCCTCTTTCTTTTCGGCCACAGGTCGTCGCCGTCGTCGGTTGCCGGACAGGATCGCGGCCGCAGCCACAAGGAATAGAGGGTTCATAGGCTCAGTCCTTCTCCGGCGCCCGGCATCCAGTCAGGTCGCGCTCCGCCCAGTTGGCGCAGGATTGTCGATGGGGGGTCCTTGGTGCTTCGGCCGCCGTCCCAGGTGCCCACCGGGCACTCAACAGTGCCAGCCTGGCCGGGGAAGTCCGGGTTGCTGGTCAGTTCAGCGGGGGGCAGCCAGAGCAGTCCGTACTTGCCGCTCGGGGTGGGCGGCTCCGCGGTGCCGGTGGCCAGGGCAGCCATGACATGGCCGTACGGCACGGGCCACTTGTGGTGGCGAACGGCGAACAGGGCGTCCGCGTTGATCGGATGGAGCGCCAGGGTCGCATAGACGCCGCCGCCGGGTGCCTCCTCGCCATACAGCCAGCCATTCCAGTCCGAATCGTTGATACACTGGGCGTAGTCGGTCGCCCCCGCGGCCGTCATGGTGCGCGTGCCCCAAATGGCCTGGCTGGCGATGCCGAGGATTCCGCGCTCAACATCCACTGCACTGACCGGATAGAGGGTGCCCGGGACCGGCTTTCCGGGCAGCGACAGGTAGTTCCCCAGGTCCAGCAGGGCGCCGTTGCCGTTCCCGTTGCCGTTCCCGTTGCCGGTGGTGCCGCCATTGCCGTCGGCGCCATTGCCGTTCGTGGTGGTCTTGGAAGTGCCACCCTTCTTCCCGAAGGCCATGAGGGCGAGGGCGCCGACTCCAAGTAGGACGATGGGGTTCACTGCATACCTCCAGGGCATCGGCAGATGCCGGCTTTGACTTCTTCGCTGGGGTCGTATCGCTCGCCGTTCGCCGTGGCCACGTAGGCGTGGTAGGCGTGCGGGATGGGCCGGTTGTAGTGGTCGTACTGCTGCTCCAACTCGACCCAGGCGCCGACGCCCAGGTGCGAGCGGATCCAGGCGGCCACGTAGGCCGACATGTCCGCGCAGGTCCCAACCTTGTCTTTCAGCAGCTTGTCGGCTCCCAGAATGATTTGGCAGAATCCACGTCGGTCGCAGAGCATGGGGTCCACGTAGCGGACGCCTGCGTGCGTCATGCAGCAGGGAGTGTCCGGATTCTGCGCGAACCAGATCTCGTTGTGCCGCGTGAGGCCCTCCAGCATGGCCTCCAGGGTCGTGACGGTGGCCGCCGGATCCAGGCTGAGAAACGAGAACCGGATCTGCATATCTTCGCCGGCCACGGTCAATACTCCAGTTGCCAGACGTAGGTGACTACCGCGGTCCCCAGGTCCGGATTGACCGTGGCGATGCCGGCGGCGTTTCCGGGGCGCGGGATGATTCCCGTGCGGTCTGCCGCGATGGTGAGGAAGTTGATCGCGGCAAGCGGCCCGCTCGGAGGGAGGACGTCCGTGGGGTCGCCAAACTCCACCCACGCGCCCGCAACGCCCCCCAACGCGGCGCCGGGCCCGTAGACATCCACGCCAATCGCACCAGGAGGGGTGGGCACGAAGATGGTGGAGCCCGGCGCAATGATGAAGGTCTGGGTCAGCAGCGTGCCGTTCTTGGAGGCCGCGCAGCCGCAGATGATGGATCCACGGACGATGTTGTCCAGGAACAGGCCGGGACCGTCCAGGGTGCTTACCCCGTTCGGGTCATTGAGAATCGGCCCGCGTGCAATGACGCTCCGCGGAGGCACGATCAGGTCCATCTGCACCGTGCAGGCGTGGATATTGATCCGCATCCCCGCACCGATGTCGAATACGGCGCGGTCACCGATGCCGTCGCGATGCCAGGACACCTCACACCACAGCTTGCTGGTGGAGATACCGCGATCCTTGATTTCGTCCACGGGCACCGGAAGGACAGGCCCTGCGCCCGGTATCTGCCGCATCAGTTCCTGCGCGTTTATCTCAGCCGTCCACCAGCAGGGCTCGGCGTCGCTGGCACTAGCCAGCCGGATCCGGTTCAGCCCGTTGGCGCCAGCGCGGACCGGCGACCCCATCGGCGTCGAGTTGGGCCCGGCGACCGTCGGCCCCCAAATGCTCATCGTCCGCTGGATGCCGACGTTGGGTGCCGGGACGCAGCGGCCAGTGGATACTCCGGGCCCGGAGGGTTGTTTGCTGTCGAACGGCATGGGGACAAGGGAAGTTGTAGCCCCGGGGACCGAAGTCCCCGGGACGATTGGCAAGTCCTACTGGAGAACGTTGCACCAGAGCACGGCAAAGACGTGCATGGCGTTGGGCGATGCAGTAATCAGGTTGAACTGCATGGTCAACTCCTGACCGGGGGTGGACGTGAATCGTCCCCAGTCAACGCACACGGGCTCGCGGGTGGCCGCGAACGCTCCGCTGTTCAGACCGGTGGTGATGCCACCCGTCTGACGAAGCTGCCCCTGGTTGCCGATGTCGGCGTCCGTCATCAAGACCGGAATCTCAATGACAGGGCTGGCGATCTGGGTCAGCGGAACGCCCGCGTCCGCCTCAAAGGCGGTGAACCAGAGTGCGACAGGCTGCAACGCGACGGCGTCGAAGCTGCCAATGGTGACGGTGACCGTGGTGCCGGCAGCCTGGGGGGTAACCCCAAGCGACGTGCCGCCAATCAGGTCGCAGTCGCACAGAAACTCCGGGGGGCACGGGCCCGTGACCGGGGTTCCAAGGGGCAGCGCCCCATGCGGGACGGGCGGGCAGTACCCGTTTCCGCCGCCGCCGTTACGAGGGAGAGGGATACGGCTTCCGCCGTTCGACCCAATACCCTTGCGCCGGTAGGCACCGACCATGAGGTCAGCAGCAACCGCCGTCTCCGCATTCAGCCGCCTGCTCGATTGCAGGGACTCGATGTAGCTATCCAGATTCTTGGACATGCTCTTTTTCCTTTTCCGACCCTCACTTGCGTGAAGGGGTGCGCGTGGGGTGCCTCCTGCCACCTCGACCGGGTGCCCCAAGCACTGATTAGATCATCAGCGCGCGGGCAGAGCCGGCTCTCGTCGGGAGACTCGACCGAAAACGAGTGAGCAGCGCGTCGGCTACTCGGCCTCGATGGCCATCTTCTCGCCGTAGTTGCCTGCCCAGTAGGACAGCGCACCCAGGCCAGCCGCGCGGGAGGCGCTGGACATCTTCTTGCCGGCCATTCCGGTCAGCCCGACGCCGGCCAGCGTAACTCCGATGAGGAGGTCGCGGTCAACACCGAACATCTTGAGGTCCTCCTCCGTGGCAGTCCCATCCTTCTTGATGGTACCCATGTAGTAACCCACTCCGAAGGCGGTGCCTCCAGCGATGGCAAACTCCATGGTCTGCTCAGCGGTCTCTTTCGCCTTCTCCTTGTAGGTCCGGGCCCGGCGTGCGAGGCGCTGAAAGCCCTCTGCCAGTTCTTCCTTACCCAAGCGCATCAGTTCGGTACGATCAGCCATGATTCTTCCTCGTGTGGTGGCCGCACCGTAGGGCGCGGAGTGAAAACGTCGTGTTGGAGGGCCTGCAACGCACGCCCGGTTGAATGAACGTGACGACGGTCCCCCAGTTGCGCGTTGCTTGGCAAGAGGCCCAGTTGCAACGCAGCCACTCTGACGTGTAAGTGCCTGAAACTATTAGTTGCGCAACTGTCAGCAACCCGTTTTACTTGTCAGCGTATGCAAATTGACGATCAGTTCGACCCCACCGAAGATGATCCACCCGTCCCCGACAAGCTGCTGGACCGCACGCTCAAGTACATGTCGTCCCTGGTTCGTGTGGACGTCGAGCGCAAGCGCGGCGCAAATAGCTGGAAGAAGATCAACGGCTTCAAGCTGGACTCGCGAAACAACGGCGAGCCAGCGGACGACGCCGAGGAAGTCGCCGGCATGATCGTGATGATCGCCGCATCGCATGTCGAGGAAACCGGCGACGAGGGCAGCTACCGGGCCAAGTATCACGTCACTGGGCGCACTGGAAAGGTGGACCGCAAGACGTTTGCGTTCAGAATGACGGCCGATTCGGACGAACCGGAGGCCATAATGGACGACCTGGAGAAGCAGGAAGTCCTGGCCGTGGCATTCGACCGTGCCATCGCACTGATCGAGATCCAGAACCGCCATATCGACGTCCAAAACGCGCGGATCTTGGAGCAAGCGCAGGTGCAATCCGGCCAAACAGCCCCACTCCTGGCCACCATTGAAACCCTGGTGAACAAATACCACGAGGGGCTGAACATGCAGGCCACAGCCCTCCAGGCCCTGTTCGACAACGAACGGTCCCTCAAGGTCGAGGAGACCAAAGCGGAGCGCGACAAGGCCCTCATCGACATCCTGGCCCTGGCAGCGCCCAAGGCATTCGACCAGTTTGGCGAATACGTCAAGGGCCGGACCCAATCGGGAGGGTCAACGAAGGCCAAAACCGACACCACGGCCGAAACGGTCGAGGTTGAGGCGACCGAGACGATCCCAACCGATCCGAAGGCGCCAGAAGGCGAGCCAGCGCAGGAAATGGTGCTCGAAAATCCGCTCACCGTATTCGCCCACGCCTTCCGTGAGTCCATCCACTCGCAGCAGTGGATGGACCTGAGCGAGTCGCTCACCAAGCCGCAGATGAAGGCGCTCAAGGAAGCGACAACGCAGGAGGAGGACGACGCCACGGCCGAAGGCATCATGGTGTTCAAGGAATGCCTGAAGCCCACGCAGTTTCTGCGGCTGCAACGCATCCTGGACGAACAGCAGCAGAAGATGATCGGGCGCCTGCTCGAACTCATCGAACAGTACGAACCTGAAGGGGAGCCAGCGGAAGGCGAGGAGGGCGACGACGACGAGGGCGAACCGGAGGAGGAATAGCGCGCTAGTCCCGCTCTCGGATCAGATCCTTGTGGCGCTCAACGTTGAACCGGACGGTCTGGACGTCCGCGTTCTTCCACTTCTCGATGGACACGTCGATGAATCGGCGGTCCCACTCGCCCTCCTCGTCCCACACGCGGTTGAGGAGGGCGACACCGTAGGCCGACTGGGCAATGGCCGAGCCGCCCCGTAGGTCGCCCAGGGTCAACGGACGCTTCAGTCGCGCCTGCTCCCGGGTGGCCAACTGGGTGGGCTGGACGGTGGCGATCAGCGCAATGTCGAACCTCTTGGCCATGGCCGCCAGCGCATTACTCACCTTGAACCAGTGCTGTGTCTCCTGGGTGTCGTCGCGATCCGCCTGGATCAACTGCATGAAGTCCAGCACCACAGCCTTGGCGCCGCGCGCCACCTCGGATGAGACGCGCGCGAGCACGCGGCGTAGCTTGGGCCCCGGTTCGTCCAGGTAGCGCAGCAGCAGACTGGCTGGGTCGTCCAGATGCTTCCCCAGCGCACGCAGCATGTCCTCGAAATCGCCTTCCGTGATGCCTTCGGGCTTCTCATAGGACGTGAAGGTGCGCGTATCGACCTGGCGGATCTCCGCAGCGAACGTCCGCGCGGCCATTTCCTCGGCGCTGTCCTCCATCGTCCAGAACAGCGTGGGGATCCCTTGCTTCGCCAGATGCCAGGCCGCCATGCGGCCAAATGTGGTCTTGTGGCCCGACGTCACCGCACCGATCAGATAGAACTTGCCCGGCCGCCAGCCCCCCAGGCGCCGCTGGAGCCCGGGTAGCGGCATCGGCAGGTTCCGCGTGGTGCCGTCCTTGATCGCCTCGCTCCAGTCGTTGAACAGCGCAATGCCAGCCTCGCGATGGGTCCGTGCCTCCAGCACACCACCCGCCTCGGCCTCGCTCAGCGCAATGCGTAGCTGGTCAAGCACCTCCTCGGCCTTGCCTATGGAGCCGCTCTTGATCTCATCGTCCAGCGCACGGCAGGCCCGCTGCACGTAGACGACCTGCCAGCGCCGCACCATGCGGTTTTCGGCCTGGGTCACATCGCGCGGCATCGGCCGAATGGCCGCCAACAGCGCCATCGTGTCCGGCGGGATCCCCAGGTCGCCTGGGGTCCAGCCCTGCGGTGCGTTTTCAGCCGCACTCCACCAGACCGCGTGCTGCCCCTGGAAGAAATGCTCGGACGTTACCTGTGCAGCGCGGATGTCAGCAGCGCGCCGAATCAGGTAGTGAGCGAGCACGATCCGCTCTGCCTCAACTTCACCAGCCCCGGGCATAGGACTCCTCCCACAGCGCAGCCTTGGCGTCCCTGTCGGGCAGGTTCGACTCCAGCACGGTCTGATCAGCGTTCCAGATCTTGTAGTACGGCAGCCATTCGCGCTTCGCCGCCGGGAGCCCGGCCTCGAAAGCGCACCGGGCTCTATACCGGACGCACACCTCTCGCTCGTTTTCTCGACACCAGCGTTCAGCCTCCTCGCGGGTGTCTGCTCGGGTTTGAGCCATGGCCCCGTCGGGGCACGTCAGGCCGGTCACCGCACCGGAATCCCAGACGTGGCCCCACCAGGCGCCGTTCAGTTCTGCTACACGCCAGGCCATCAGAACAAATGCACTCCGCTCATGGGTTTCGCTGGCTCCTCGGGCTCTTTGCTGGGCCGAGGCTCCACCCGGTCAGGGACGGGGGCACCCAGCGCATCCAGCTTCTCGTTGACCCAGCCGTTCACGGTCCTACTGATCGATTCCTCGATGGCAACGCAGTGCGCTTTCAGCCGCGTGTAGGTTTCGCCCTTGATTGAAATGTCACGTCGATTGTCGTCACGTCTACTGCCCATAGCCCTCCTCGCCGGGAATACGGCCGTTCTCATCGCATTGTCGTCTGGAGCCCCTGTCCATGAAATACGGGGTTCCGGTGATGTCGTCGTGTTTCACCTTGCGCGTAGCGCCGTTGACCGGAGTCTTACTGCCGGCGTCGATCTTCGACATGACAGCCTGGTACCGCTTTTTCGTCCAGGCGCTTGGGCCAACTCGCCATGTGCGCAGTTTGTCTGCCCACTCTGGGCTGTGCTCGGGCGACACCGCTTCGTCAATCGCGGCCGTGCCGAACTTCGCGATCCAGTCCCAAGCCTCGGGTTCTTCACACCCGCGCTCCTGCTGGATATATCTCACCGTCTGCTGCATCGCGCGGAAGTGGTCATCCGTGAAACGAGTCACGTTGCCCCCAAGGCGATCAGCGCGCAGCGTCTCGTACGCTGCGAAGATTTCGCGTGCTCTCTTTTTTCGTGCAAAGCGCACTGGAGCCCCACGGGGCGCGACTTGTCGCGCCGAGGGCGCAGCGCTCGTCGCTGCGTCCGGGACGGCGGCCTCGGGAGAGGTCGCCAATTGGTTAGGGTTGGTTTGGTTAGGGTTGGTTAAGCACGGAGTGACACGATGTGACGGTAGTGAACTAGAACCGTTTACGTTGTCACGTTCCGGGTCGGTACCGTCACGTTCTGTGACGGTTTCAGGGAGTGCGGTGGGTGCGGGCTTGACGCTCATGGGCTCGCCCTCCAAGGGGGGCATGGAGTGCCCGTTGGGGCCGTCACGTTTCGTGACGGCGGCCTGGTCACGCTTGCGGGCCCGGGACTCCCGTTGTCGCTGGGCGTCCGTCTGGCTGGCCTCCTGGGCCTCCATGAAGCAAGGCATGAGGAGTCGGTCCCCCTCGTGAATCAGCGTACCGGCGCGAAGCATCGCGCCGAGCCCCACCTCGATCATTTCGCGCGGCCACCGTGGGTACAGCGACCACACCGCGTCGATGGGGTCGTGCTCGCCAGTGTCCAGCACTCCAGCGCGGTCCAACTTCCGCATCAGCGGACCGAGCAGGGCTTGCGCCTCCCAGGGCCAGGTCGAGAAGGTGACCGTATCCCGGGAGTAAAAGCGGATATATCGCTCGTTAGGCCAGTCCACGCACACCTCCGCACGCGGCTGTCCACAGCCTGTGAATATCTCGAATGTGGTTCATCTTACATATCGGGGAGGGTTCTCTGGCTACTTGGTCTGCCGTTTCGTTCCGCATCCTTGGTACACCGATCCCGCCGAGACGATCAAGCCCTGAACATCCGGCCGCGCGCGCGCGAAAAAAAGCCGGCAGTGCCTCTCCGAAGGGGCCCTGCCGGCTGGAACGAAACCACACCAAGCAGCAGAACCGCCCGACATGTTTCTGGTGGGCCCCAATGGAGAAGCCCTATGTGCTTTCAGATCTACCCACTTTTCGGAGCGTTGTCCAGCCGTGCCAACTCTGGCAGCGGAAGCGGCTCCCCGCGCAGGCGCGTAGCGAAGTCCGTTTGGCGCTCCGCAGTGCCGGATCCCAGTTTGGTGCCCAGCTTCGGAGCGTCAGTGCAGTCGAACCCCCAGTTGTCAGCCAGCGCACAAAACGACTTGTCCTTCTTGGCGTTGCGCACGATTTCCACGCGGGATCTCCCCTGGCGATCTCTCACCCGCTTGAATCGACCCGCGAACACCGCATTCACCTCGACCCAGCTTTTTGCACCGAAGCGATCTACCGCGCGGCGAGCGATCCTCACCGCGACGGTGGTGGCCACCTCGGGATCGCACAACACCTCGGGCTCGGCCAGCGCATCCCACTTGACCAGATGGTAGGCGGGGTTGAGCCCGAAAGGACCGAGCCCGCTGGTCGTCCACCGCTCCGGCTCGTCGTAGTGCTCGTTGCGCGGCCCGTCACCGAGGGGGATCAGCTTCATTGAGGACAGATCGCCCTCCCGGCGCTGTTTCCAGGGCCAGAACACATCCCAGCCGTACAGGTGGGCGGCCTGGAAGTATGCGGTGAGGGCGTTTGTGACGTCCCCCTTCATCTTGTGGCGTACGCTGGGGCGGAAGGACGATTCCCGCATGGCCATCGCCTTGAAGGCTCGCGGGTCGGCGCCCAGCGCATTGGCAGTGGCGGCGATTCGGCGCTTCACCGCCTGTCGTCCTTCCGGCCCCAACTTCCAGCGCTCATCCGCGGGCTCGCAAAGTTGGCGCCTCGTCATAGGAAGATGGACATTGTGTGCATCCGTGAACACTTCGCTCGATGTGCTGTCAGCGGATGCCGGGGCGCCAGGTGCCGTCATTATTCCTGCCAGGATGAATCGGAGCATGGGCCGGAGTCTACATCACTTGTTCTTGCGCCTGGACGTGCGCTTCTGCGCGAGCGCCAGCGCGTCGTTGAATCGCACGGCCGCGTCCTGCACACGCGCCGGCGCATTGCCCATGGGCTGCGATCCGATCTTGAAAAAGCCGTCGGTGTGACCGTAACCGACGGTTATATCCAGGGCATCGTGAGCCTCCGCAATGAGAGACACCGCACGGTCCCAGTCTCGTGACTTGAACGCCAGATCCAGCTTGCTCCACAGCAACAGCGACATTCTGTTCAGGTCCGGGCCTTGAGGTATTTGGTGATACTGGTCTCCACAGCGCTGCTGTTCCTTGCGTTGTCCAGGTCGCTGTGAACCGGGTCCACTGCCTGGAAAACCTCCTCCAGCAACTTGTCGTCCTGCTGCTCTGCCTCCTCGTCCATTTCGCTGGCTATCTCCCCCAGTTCGTAGACGGCCCCCTCGATGGTGTTGAACAGCGCACGCGCCTGGTTGCACAGTTCGACACCGCGGCTACCGGTTGGGTTCTTCTTCGCCTTCTTCTTCGTAGTCATTCTGCCTCCAGGTGGATGGTTTCGGCCCTTTCAGCCTTTGGTAAAAGGTGTGGAGGCGATCCCCGAAGCTGGCGAGGTTGTCGAGGGTCTGCTCCCCCATCAACTCGCGAGCGACGAAATCGCCAGACAGGTTCGTGCTGCACGCCATGGTGAGCAGCATGGATGCCTCCTCCTCGGTGTCCACGGAGTAGACGGGCAGGAAGCCCTCCGGACAGGTACGACCGTACCTGACGACGACGGCTCAAAAGATGAGGATCGGTCGTTCCAGGTACTCAGGGTTGCGCCAACTCATCGTGCCTCCGTAAACGCTTTGGTGATGTCCGCGTCGCTGACGCGATTCGATTCGATGATCAGGTAGGAGGGGCCTCCCGCCTGGATCCAGTGATCCAGCGCTTTGGCCTCCGCGAAGATCCTTCGGGATTCGTCGCACACAGGTTCAACGTCCCAGTAGGGGTCGAGGTGCGTCTCCATTTCGCGTTCGATGTCCTGCGCCTCGGCGGGCAGGAGGCGCACAGTGAACGGCCCTTCGCAGTCGAGCCCCCCCTGACGGTTGAAAAGCCAGGGTACGACAATCTCGTGGCCCACCAGCAAGTTGTGGTCGAGGTGGGCCAGAAAGACCGCCTCTGCCCAGGTCTCTGCGATGCGCTCCCTGTTGTCAATGCTGACGGCCATTCAGCCGGCCTCTCCGTCGGGGTCGTCCCGGTACGCCTGCATGGCACCGCGCAGCCGACCAAGGATTCCCTCGGCCCGCGCCATTTCCTTGTCGTGGCCGATATTGTCCACATCCAGCGCCAGCGCATTCAGATCGCGCGCCGCCAGTATGTAGTTGTCTCTCATGCACTCTGCGTTGCTTTTCAACATCCTGCCTCGTCGTGTTGGGGTTGGTACTGGGACCAGTCGGTGATCGACTTGACCCTCATCTGGTCGTGGAAGAAGGCCACCGTAACCAGGCGCCAGTAGCCGTCCCCGCGCCGTTGGCGGAAGGTGTGCTGGTCTGGCCCGGTGGGTCGCGGGGCGCCGCTCACGAACACGCCGTCTCGGAGCACCTTGCCCACCGCACTGCCGCGGTTGAACAGCCTGGGGAAGTCGTCGCGCAGGAGCAGGGTGTCGGGCGGCGGTGGGGGCACCGTGGCCATCCCGGTGAACGAAAGCTGGGCCAGGGCAGTGGGCGTCTCGTCGCCCTGGATCACGGCGCACGCCGGCGGCGCAGGTGGGACGGATACGACCAGGGCGGCGGCGTCGCCCAGGCCGAACGCAAGCTGCGGACCCATCTACAGCCCCAGCCAGATCCTCTCGCCATCGGCCATGTCGTAGATGGCCTGGAGCATGACGTTACCCTCGGCCTCCGCACCCTCCTCGCCGTCAGCCACGTTCTCGCCTACGATCCGTAGGTCCTCGGCCCACTCCTCCAGCGCCTCGATGTCGGAGCCCTCCACCAGCGCGGAGAGGGCTTTCAGCTTCTCGGCGCTGTTGAGGCCATCGTCGGTGACGATCTCGTTGAAGCGGTCGCAGCGGTGGAGCCAGACAGGTCTCGCGTAGTCCATGGTGCGCCTGTGGTTATTTCTCATACCTCGACCGCCTCGATTTCATATCGCTCGACGCGGCCCTTCTCGCCGTCGATCAGAAACTCACCGAAGATGGCCTTGCCCCGGGTGAAGGGCTTACAGCCGAATCCGCCAGCGCAGCGGAAGCGCCTGGCCGCCTGGTCGCCCTGGTAGCAGTCGGGGGCGAGGATCACGACCTTGCCGGTCAGGTCCTGGTTCTCGGGGTTTTCAAGTCTCATCACCATTTGCCAGAACCCTCGCTCCATAAGTTGTCGGCCTTGGCGGCGCACAGGGCCCGGTAGGTGCAGCCAAGCTGCACATCCCACGAGGCGCACCGGTGGAAGCACTCCGGGGTCTCGCTGTGCGGGGCGTTGAACAGATGCCGGTTCACCTCCATCAGCGGCAGCGCGTTGGGTGTGTCCCGCAGGATTTGGGAGACGCGCTCAGTTGCCCACTTCTGGGCCTCGGGTGGGATGAAGGCGGGCCACCCGTTTGAATGGTGCGCTGTGCGGTCCAGCCACTCCAGATGGGTTGGGGTGAACACCTATTCGTCGTCCTCCACCTTGAAGCACCGGATGTCCATGACGGCCATTTCGTGGCCCTCGAACATGCCGGCGTCGAACGGGTCGCTGCTACCCTTCGGGCCGGCCTTGACGTGCAGCAGGGTACGAGCCACGCCGCCCCGGCGCGACAGGGCCTGGCCCACCGCATCGGCGTAGCTGGCCGCCTTTTTGATTTCGACCGTATCTGGTTCCCCAGGGCCGACCACGTTGAACTCTACGAGATACATTCAAACTCCGTCGATGGCGGCGTCAATCTCGCCTACCAGTTTTTGGACTACCCGCCACTCGTCATCGGACAGGTACTCGCATGAGAAGAAAACCGGCTGCCCGTTGATGTAGGTGGGACCTGCTCGGTCCATGGACTCGAACAGCACGGCGATGTCGTTTTTCTGGATCCAGTCGATCAGATTCTCCCCGGCGAAGATGAGGACCATGAAAACCATTTCGGCCTTCATGCCAGGGGGGATCTGCTGTGAGGTGTAGATGCGGCCGGACTGGAGGTCCGTTGCTATCTGTTTCAGCCGCTCAGGGGTTTTGGATTGGTATCTGGGGAGGGTCTGAGTCACTCGCTTAGCCTGGGGTGGTGGTGAGAGGGTTGAGATTGGTCACGCGGAAAGGTCGGCCACAGGTGCCCACACGCTGGAGCAGAATGTCGCCCTCCTCCAGATCCTTGGCGCCGCTGCGGACTTCGGTCAGCCAGCGGAAGGCCGGGTTGGCGAGGAGCAGAACGTCCTTCACGTCCCGGATGTTGATCGCCTGCTGGGCGGTGCCGTGGGCGACCGACTTGAACGCGCCGCCATGGAACAGGTGGAGCAGGACGACGTACAGGTACTCCGGCAGGAGCCGGTCTCGGTTCTCGGGCCGCACTCGCAGCCGGAGCAGGTTGTTGGGGTGGCAGGGGAGGCTCAAGCGCTCACCCCCTCTCGGGCCCAGGGGTTCTCCTTGAGCCAGTGGGCGTCCAGGCCGACCTTGGCCCCGAAGCGGTCCCGCGCGAAGCACAGGAGCGCCATCGCATCGCCAATCCGTTCGAGCCCGGTCTTTTCCAGGAAGTAGTCCATGTGCGTGAGCGACCGGGTATCCATGATCATGCC
>Ga0114923_10001294_pt1 | contig 17525 bp, 19 predicted proteins | sample SumtaG_FD_89578 | JGI IMG/M metagenome (GOLD analysis project Ga0114923, IMG submission 89578) | Deep subsurface microbial communities from Indian Ocean to uncover new lineages of life (NeLLi) - Sumatra_00157 metaG | ecosystem: Environmental > Aquatic > Marine > Oceanic > Sediment | place: near...
GCCATCCGCAAACTCGCCAAAACAACGATAGTAACCAGTATGTTTGCCAGAGATTGAAACGAATCGGTAAGAAGCGACCTGCTGTAACTGAGAAAAGCAAACGAGAACTTCAGCACAAACAGGGCGATGTTTATGCCAAGCACTATCCACCCAACTCTCATGCTACAGTTAACGCAGCGCTGCGAAATCATTTTTCACTCACAAATCACGTTGATTTTTTCTACATGCTCAATCCGACCGCAAATACCTCGCTGAATATGGGCAGAAATAGTGTTTACCTCGGCGATTGTCTTGTCCGCCGGCAAAGAAACAAATAAATCGACCCAAATTCTTCTGCCAATCTGCCTCGTTTTTATGTCCCTTATTTTTTTAACTTCGGGGACATCAGACAGGACCCTTCTTATCGAGGATATGTCACTATCTTTTATTGCGCCGTCAACAAGTCCCAGGCCGCCCTGATAAAAAATTTCCAGGCTCAGGTAAATCAAATGTCCCGCCTCAAACACCGCAACAAGGGCATCGAGCGAGCGGTAACCGGCCATGCTGCCGAGGGTGGCTACGCACACTGCAAGCGAGGAAATCACGTCGGCCCGGTGGTGCTTGGCATGGGCCAACAGAGCCGGGCTGTTCATGTGTTTGTACGCGCAAATGTTATACCGGTAAATTACCTCGTTGGCAAGAACGGAAATCCCTGCCGCCACCAAAGTCGCCCAATGCGGCGGAGCATGTTGCGCCATGAAGATGACCCTGATACAATCGGCCACAAGAAAAATGGTCGCCGCCAGGATTATTATGCTGGTGAAAACGCATACGATATATTCGGCGTTGCCATAACCATAAGGATGTTTTTTATCCGCCGGCCTTGTCGATATTCTCAGGCCAATAAGGACGGCAACGCCCGAGACAACATCGTGAAGGGAATACAGGGCGCTTGCGGTCAGGGCCCTGCTGCCCGTAAATATCCCCACGAAGCCCTTGAAAAGCGCTAAAAAGGCGCTGTCCCAAATTCCTATCCAGGACAGCCTGGTTGCACACTTCGTACATTTGCGTTTATCAGCCATAGATTTGGCTTACCACCAACTATCTCGAAAAACCTAATTTATGCTAAAACAATAAGGTTAAAGCCCTGCTCATCCGTAAGAACCAATTAAAATAACGCCCAAATCAAATGCTTTTTGCCATTGCACCGGTTGGCCCTGGCAAAAAGCGGTTGGGATTTTTTACCGTTTGCGGCGATTAACCGCCCTATCAGGCTTGGGCACCGACGTATCCTTCTCGGAACGCCTGGGCGGCTTCGGCAACCACCGAGCACGTGTTTTCCCTGAGCCTGGACGCTTTTTTCTTCGCCGCCGCCAGCAACTGCGGCCCCTTCTTTTCTACCACCGTATAGACAACAAATCCCACAGCAACGCCGCCAATAACAACGGCTCCGAATAACAGGCCTTTTGACATTTGCTACACTCCTGTTCTGAATAATCTGTTTAATCGTTTAGCTGCTATCTGCTCAGGTCAATACCTGCCAGAATTGTTTGGGCATTCGCTGTGCCATCTTCAGCGCTCCATTGGCCCCGGCGTAGACGGGCTCCTGAACGCAGGTCACCTTGCCTCCGCCGAGTTCTTCCATACCCTGCTCAATCAAAGTCGCCAGACCGATCATCTGACTGCCGCCGCCGGCCAATATCACGTTTGAACGAATGGCTTCCTGAAATTCAGGGTCATACGTACCTATCAGCTTTGCAATTGCGTTAATCATTCCAGGCACAACACTCCGACAAGCTGTTTTTAACTGGTCAGTGACATCAAAGTCCGTCGGTCGGCCGTTAACGGGAAAACTTGCCGTCACACGGTCCGAGTTGTTCGAAACAAAACCATACTGCTCTTTCAGCTTCCTGACCATATTGACATTAAATTGTGCCTTGGGATATTTTTTCCGAATCGAAGTGAACAGTTTTGTGTCCACGAAATAACCCGCTACGTCCAGGGTAATCTGGTCCTGTTCGGCAGGTAACGTTCCATGCAGGCGACACAAATCGACCGTGCCGGCACCGATGTCAATCACCAAAGCGCGGTCAAGAATAGCCAACCCGTAAGCCACCGCAAAAGGTTCGGATATAACCATAACGGCATCGAGAATTCCCCGGCATGCTTCAATTAGAATGCGCTTGCTGGATATGCTTGCCCGTGCGGGCGTGCCTATAACACCAAAGACGCCCTGGCCGGCCTTGGGACTCGTTCGCCGCAGCAGATAACGTACCAATTGTTGCGCAGCGATAAGATTTTTGTTTTTGCCGCCCTGGCCGCCTGCCTTTATCACGCCGTGAGCCAGCGGCCGAATCAGCTCCACACTCAGACGGTGCTTAAGCGCCGCTTCACCAAACAAAGGCTCCGTACCAAGCAGCTCCTCTGAAATATTGTCCCTGGGGTATCCGACATACGTCGGCACCACCTCACGGACACCGTTACTGCCGGCTATGGATGCCAGTGACGTGCCCAGGTCTATGCCGACAAATAACGCCTCATCTTTTGATGTCGAAGCAAAGGGGTCTTCCGAAGTCCAGGACCTTTCGTTTACCTGCTTGTTACGCCGCTTTTCGATTCGTTTTTTCTTCCGCTTTTTAGCCATATTTTTATACCCCTCCCTTATTGGGTTAATATCGGCTAAACATTTCGTACCTGCACCGGGCAGGATAACCGCATATTTTATTCCGCCGCAGAGCCTATCAGCTCAGGTTTCTGCAGCGCGATATTCTGTCTGAAAATGCTTACGAGCATTGTACGTTCGTCTTCGGTGAGCAATTGAGATGCATCCAGGGAATCCATTGCCTGGACTACATCTGCTTCGTTTACGGTACCTTGGAAGTTCAGCTGGGCAATTTTGTTCTGAAGGGCCTCTATTGTCTCGGCCATAATCTGCAGGCGCTGCTCGACTCCGGCTGACTTCAGGGCGTTTTGGCCGCCTAAAAAACGCATAATCTCCTCGCTCACAATTCGTCGAATCTTTTCATGTGAAGATTTGAATCGAAATATACCAAAAGGTTTTAGTGTGCCCCTTCCGACAAAACCCAACACGCTGAAACCCGCCCCTATGCATTTACCCACACCGCACGCAAAATTACGAGAAAGGTCAGTAACACTCATGCCGTTCCCTCAGCAAAAAAAGATTAAAGGTTCAAGAGAATTTCCCGATAAACGTTCGCCAACTTCAGCGGCCCCGACTGCTGCTCGGTTCTTTCTATGAGCTGTTGGGCCATACTATTCAATTTACCCTTGATTACGTCCTCTTCTCGGCCGTTAGCGTCCTTCAGCCTCGCCGTCAAAAAAACCAGCTTTGTCATCTCAGCCACAGTTGCTACGCTGCAAATTCCGGCCACTTCTTCCCTGATTAAACTTTCGTCAATTTTCTCTTCACCCGGCTGACCCGCATGTAACGAGGCAAACTCGTCAGCCCTCATCGCCTCGCACACGGCGGCGGTCAGAACAGAACACATCTTTTGTCTTATCGGATTCATCGCTGAACTTTTCAAACACGTCACAGAACCTTGTCACCGCCTGCCGGCAGCATCCTGTTTTGCTGTACATTATTAGTCGGTGGCCATTCTTCCAGGACGTTCATCCGATTCTCCAGCTTTTCCAATTCAAAAGCGCGCTTCTGCTGCCGGTCCCAGAAGATAAGGAAAACAACCGCAAGCACGACAATTGTCACGGCAACTACAATCTTCTTCAGGTCTCGCTCGCACAAAGTGTTAGCATTCGTCTCGCTCATAATCGGTCCCCCTTCCATTTATTTCATTCTGCCGGTTTATACTTTGACTTTACTGACCCATATTCTTGGCGGTCTTGTACGCATCGTACATGGCCCACACCGCCACAAGGGCCGTGGCCACAGGGGTAACAAGCCCCAGAGCTAAGCCGACGGCAAGTATCAAAATTCCCTTGCCTATCTGGCCCAGGTACATATGGCCGGTCCCAACCAAAAACAAATTCAGCAGGCACGCAAGTATCGGGTCTTTCCGCATACCGTACCCCCTTTCCTTTCAGTTTTATAATTGTTCATCTTCTTCATGCGCAGCCACCGGTGACGACTGCAACTGGTCCAACTGACTTTGCAAACTGCGAATCTGCTCCTTCAACTTTGACTGTTTGATAAGACTGAGAACCGTGGATATCACCATCCCGACTAACAGAGAAATCAGAATGACAATAATCAGGGGAACCTGTTGTGCTTCCCAGCTTAAAAACTGCAGGGCGACCGGATTGGGATTTTGCACGGTCACCAGGATTAATGCCAGCGCCACCAAAAGTACAATAATCAGTTGACTCTGCATAGGTGCCCTCCTTTTTACCAGCGATAAATCAAGATTACATATATGCTCGATATAAACAAAAAGATAAACATTATCGGTAATCCCAGCGAAGCATACTCCTGAAACGTCAGCTTGGCACGCCGTTGGTCCTGGGGCTGGGCATTTTTCGAACTCGCCTTTTTACCATGCTTTTTCCGGAACCTGTCAAACATCGTAGCGGTCACGCTGCCTGCAGTGGCCCCGACAAGAGTACCGCTTGAACCGGCACAGACCCCGAGTGAAAGCGACCACCAGTAAAGGTTATGCGGTACGGCGCTTTTGAACGAAAGCACCACCGGCAAAAACAAGGCCGCCGCCGGACCGGCATTGAGAAAACAAGTCACTGCCGCCGCCGTCCACATCAAAAGCAGACACATGACCAGAAGATTTCCAAAGGAAACGTTGACGATGCCTTCGGCTATATACCCAAGAGCTCCGGATGCTTCCGCCGCTCCCACAAGAACAAAAAGGCCGCAGAAAAACAGAATGTCCCTGATGCTGACTTTCTGCAGGAGGCTGATAGGTTCACATGCCCCGAAGCCCAGCGCTATTATACCACCGACCAGCGCAATAACCGCAGGTGAGCACCTCAGCCTGTCGGATATCAGAAATCCGACTACCACTGCCGCCAGAATAATCAGTCCCCTGTTCAGGGCCCGTCGATTCTTTATGGCATTAGGCAGGGACTGTTTTATGGTGTCAAAAAAGTCAGATTTCTTATCTTCGTCACTTGACCCATCGTCCAGGCCCAACAAGTCTGACTCGTCCGAATCTGATGTGCCGTGTGCAGCACGCAAAAACGACGACCCCGGCCCGACTGCAAAAACAGACGGCCGTGCAAACCGCAAATATACCATCAGGACACCCAGCTCCAGAAGACAAATGGGCAGCATAAACCGGATAAACTGGCCAAAGGCCAGACCTGTTTCGGTAGCAATGAGCATATTCGGAAAGTCCCCGACCATCGTCGAAGCGCCCCCAAGATTGGAGGCAACAACCATGCTTATCAAGAACGGCTTCGGGTCGCAATCAAGATACTTGGACAACTTCAGCATCATAGGCGCCATCAGCATAATCGTCGTCAGATTATTGACCACCAGTGAAAAGCCGTACGTAATCAGACAGAAAAGCCACATGATGCGCCACCTGTTGCCGCTGGTCGCCAGCGTTATCTTTTTGGCCAGGTACACAAGCGCACCGGCCTCTTCCAATACGGCTGTGATAAGCTGCATACCTACTATGAAACAAAGCACGTCGATTTTGCTAAGCAGTGCCGAGGCAATCTCGTTCTGGCCGTAAAAGCCTACTTGATGACCAATGACGGCTATAACCAAAGCACCGAAAACAAACAGCACTACCCGGTCGAAGACGTTCCTGTAGACCATATAGTAGATAAGAGTAAATATAAGAACAACCAATACCACTTCCGCCAACGAACCGCCGGTACCGAGAGTATATTGCGGCTGGTTCCAATCAACGGTCAGGGTCTTTTGTCTGCCTGCTCTAATCACGCTCAGTTCAACCTGGTCGCTCTGGCACAACTGCGGCGCCATCTCATCAAAGAACGACCTGTCCGTAACCGCTTCACCATTGACGGCCGTCACAACGTCGCCGCGTTTGAGGCCGGCGTGTTTGGCCGGAGAATTGTTTGTTATGTGATTGACCAGCTCACCCCGACTGTGCGGTACCGAAAGATGGGCAGCAACAACCGGATTTAGCGGCAGCAACTCCGCCCCCAGCCATGTGCACACCGGTTCAGCGGGTCCATCGGTCCAATGAGGAATAGGCAGAGCCGCCAGAAAACCCCTGGCCTGACTGACCGAGACTGCATAGCCTACCTCAGCAGGACCGCCGGGGGGCTTGACATCGGGTATGCAAAATCCCACCACCACCCCGTTCGTATTCACTAAGGGGCCGCCAAGGTTTTCAGAAGTCATCAAAACATCGGTTTGGACCAGGTCCCGGTATCTTGATTTGTCTATAACCAAAGACTGGCTCGTATCGGTAATCCGGCCGTCTTTTGTGGTCAGTTCCCAGCTCGACAACGTTCTTTTGCCGCCAATTGCCATGACGAGGTCGCCGGCTTCGAGACGGTCGGATTCACCCAATTGTGCGGCTACAAACTCGGCGGCACCGGTCATGTTGTCAACCGATGCTTTAAGCAGGACCAGCCGTGACGTCTTGTCGTCTGTGACCACAATTGCCTCGTGCCTGCCGCCTTCGGAGTCCACAACGTATAGAGACTCGATATCCGGCGCCAGCTGTGCGGTGGTCAGTATATAACCTCTGGAATCGACGACAACGCCGCAGCCGAACACACTGACGTGGGTATCGGTACCCTGCTTTTTGACGGCCCATAAACTCACCACGCTGTCAGCTGCCATGGCAAGTACCTCGCCGGATTCGGATACCAGTTGCGGCTGTATGGTTTGCGGCGGCCCAAAGACGAACTTGCTCAAGACCGCGCAGCACAACACCACAACACCGAAGAGCAATAAAACCGTCAGCCAGGATTTAATGTGTCTGGTCTGCATCAGCCTTTCAGACTGTTTCCAAAGCCGGTTCGTCAGCCTGTTTGGCTCGGCTCAATATCCGCTTGCTTTTTCGCGCAGTGCGAGACTTGCAGGCAATTGTTATATCCTCCAGGTGTTTTATCTCGCGCCGCAACGCTGTTTTTATCTCATGGTCAATTGCGTTACTTTTCTCGACCGTTATATTCGGGTCCACCAATATCTGCATGTCCGCCAGGTAGTGTCGTCCCATCCCCCGCGTCCTCAGATACCCGATACCCTCAACGCCCTGGACGGCGGCTACCAGTTCTCTGATTCGCTCGATTTGCTCGGAATGCAGGGGCGCATCCATCAGGCTGTGCAGATTCTTGCTGAGCAACTCAAATCCCACCTTGCCGACAAGAACTCCCACCAATAGCGCCGCCAGCGGGTCCAGAGAACGAAATCCCAACTGTGCGCCCAGTACTCCAAAAAAGACCGGCAGCGACGACAGGCAGTCAGCCCGGTTGTCCCACGCTTCGGCTTCGAGCGCAGCGCTGTTCACACGCGTGGCCGCACATTTGGCGTAACGAAACATCATCTCATTAACTATGATGGAAATAGCCGCTGCGGCAATGGCAATAAAGTGCGGCTGGGGATAACGACCTCCTCGAATCAGACTACTTGCCGAGACAACCGCGATGACCGCGGCGCCAAAAAGAAGCACCGTTCCTATGAAGGCGCCGGCAATGAATTCGGTCTTACCGTGACCGTAAGGGTGGCTCTTATCCGGGGGCTTCTTGCCCAGATGTGTCGCTATCAGGGTAACCGTCGAATCCAGAACGTCCGCACCGGAATGGACGGCGTCGGCGAGTACCGCCAGACTGCCGCTGACGACACCTACAATACCTTTGAATATGCACAAAAAGATATTGCCCAGCAGGCAGGCCCACATCGCCCGCGTAGCACAACTTTTGCACTTTTCATCTACTATCACTGCCATGCGCCAAGGTCCTGTTTAGTGGGTCGGATAGTTATATAGAAGGGACGTTTCTGGCGGACGATATCCAGCAACACTCCTTCGGACACGTCCACCTTCTTGATCACATCTTTGAACGAGTTTATGTCTTTTATTCGCTTGTTGTTAACCTTCTTTATGACATCGCCGGCTGCCAGGCCGGCCTCAATTGCCGCTATGCCCTCCACCTCACCGATAAAAACCCCGCTCTGATTGAGGCTTATGCCGAACTCCTGCATCGCCTCGCCCGCTTCGATCGGCTGAATGTCGATTCCAAGCCACGAGATTTCTTCAATCCCATCTGCCCCGGCCGCCCCCGCAGCAGGGCCTTGAGGCACCTCTAAAAGAAGCGAATGAATATTCGGCGGCTCGGGCTCCAGCCTGGCAACAAAAATCTCTTTATTGTTGTTCCTGAGCACCCCAATCCTCACCGAATCGCCCGCCTGCTTTCCGCCCAGGAAAGACCACAGCATCTTGTCATCTCTGACTCTCTTGTTGTCGACCCGAAATATCACATCTGCTCTGGCCAACCCGGCCTTCGATGCCGGTGAATTGCCAAAAACACGGTTGACCAATACCCCGTATCGAATAGGCAGATTGAACTGGCTGACTATGACCTCATCCACCGGACAGGTGGCTACACCCAGCCAGCACTTTTTGACAACTGTCCGTGCCGCCATCATTCGAAGATTGGCTGCGCCTGGCGGTGGTACCACCATCGCTTTTGTATTGCCGCCCGCGGCCCGGGCGTTCGCCTTTATTAGCGGCGACTGCACTATTTCCACAAAATCCGGAAAAGCTCTTTTTGCCTGGTTTATGGGAACGGCAAAACCAATCCCGCTGAAACTGGCTGTCGGCGAATATATCGCTGTGTTTATACCGATTACCTGTGCCGACGTGCTGACCAGCGCTCCGCCGCTTGAGCCGGGGTTCATTGAAGCATCGGTCTGAATCAGATTGTTAAAGACACTGTCCCCTGCCGTGAGGGTCCGGTCGGCATTACTTATTATCCCCGCAGAGGCACTCTGCGACAGGCCAAAAGGATTACCTATCGCCACTACCTGTTGGCCTATATATATTCTGTCGGAGTTTCCCAGCGGCGCAGGCGTGAAGACCTCTTTTGCCGCTGGGTCTACCTTTATAATTGCCAGATCGAGGTCGCCCCGACTGTCAACCAGCTTTGCCGGATATGCCTTGATAAGCTGGTCGTAACTGAGCGTAACGACAATATTCTTCGCCCCGTGGACAACGTGATAGTTGGTCAGGATGTATCCCCGACGATGCGTTATAATACCCGAAGCGATCTGCTCGCCGGCTCCTGAAGTGTTGATTCCAACAACCGCCGGGGAAACAACTGCGATGGCCTGATTGAAAGACATCGGCTGCGGCGTGGCGCCTGTAACAGCATCGGGGTTTTGTTGGCCGTGCCAGGGCGGCACAAAGGCAGCGGGCCTGGCTGAGGCACTCCCAGCAGCCGTCCGGGACCTGTTTGGCTGCCGTGGACCCGCCAGAGGCGGCTGACCCAACCTGCTCCGTGCCTGACGAATATCATCCGCATAAAAGAACGCCAGGGTAAAAGTAGCACCAATCAGGATACAAGTGGCGACAAGCCACGGTGCCAGGGTCTTTCGAGCACAAGCTTCAATTACGTCTTTCGCCATCATCTCCACCAATTGTATTATGCCTTTATGGTTACACTGAAGCGCTGTCCCTGGCGGTAAACATGAAAAGATACGCCCTTGCTCAGGTCCGCCTTATTCATCACCTTTATGAAATCCACTATTGTCCGGACCCTGCGGTTGTTGACCGCCTTAATAACATCACCGGCCAAAAGCCCCGCATCGGCGGCCTGGTTGGCGCTTTCGGTAATAACCAGGCCCTTCATTCCTTCCGGAATACCAAAAGCCAGCGCCAATTCCGGCACCAGCTGCTCAACACCCATACCCAACGCCTCAATCTCGCCGGCCCCTACTTCGCTGCCCTGCAGCACACCTCGCAAGCCCGGCGGCTGAACATTTTCAGGGTCAAACGGAATAAAAGGCTGTGTCCCCGCCGCCACGGCCTGTGCGATAATCGGCTCGGCAAATCCCAGCCCTTCTCCCCAGGCGACAGCGGCGCCACTTTGAAAATCAACGGGCCTGGCAGCTAACGTGGCGGTAAGGTTTATCTTCCTGCCGGCACGGAATACGGTCAATTTCATTCGCTCGCCGGTTCTTTTGTTACTCAACATCGCTTCCAGCATCGCTCCGTCTCTGACACAGCGTCCGTCCACTCGAAAGATGACGTCCCCTCTTTGCAGCCCGGCCGCGACAGAGGGAGAATTATCAAGTACCTCCGTAACAATAACGCCCCAGCCCATCGGCATACCCAACCCGGAGCAGGTTTGTTTATCTGCCGTGCGGACACGTATACCCAGCCAGGGCTGGTTCTGCACATTTGCCACCTGGCGGACAGGACCATTTGGCGGGCACCAGGGATAGGCCCCACTGCCTCGCTGAATCGGCTGATTCTGCGTGCCGGCCCCCTGCCACAGGCCGTCTACTCGCGGGCATCGTGGAAAAAGCCTGCGTCCGCGCAGGCCCGCCACATTGGTCGTGTTCGCCGCCTGACGTAGCGCACCGCCCGGAGGACTCCACGGATACTGACCCAGTCCCTTCTTGATGGGGATCTGTCCGGCCGGCAGAGAGCCGGCCCAGTTCGGAACGCCTTCCATCAACGCGCGGGCAACGTTGCCCCGATTCTCTATGAACTCAGGAAAGGCCGCCGTTGCCGGATTAATGGGACTGGCAAAACCGATTCCGCTAAAGGCCTGAGTAGGTGAATAAATAGCGGTATTTATACCGATAAGCTCACCTCTTATGTTAATCAGCGGCCCGCCGCTCGAACCCGGGTTAATTGGTGCATCAGTCTGAATAAAATTGTTGAAGGTTTTGTTCCCGACGGTCAAAGTTCGGTTCGTATTGCTGATAATGCCGAACGTCACGGTCTGTTGCAGCCCGAACGGACTGCCTATAGCCAATACCTCATCTCCGACAGAGACCATGTCCGAGTTGCCAACCGGCGCTGCGATGAACTGCTCATTTCCGCTGGTCACTATCTTCAATATTGCAAAATCCAGATTCGGCGCCTCATCGATTATCTCAGCCGGATAAGTCTTGGTGACCTGACCGGCCGACAATGTGACCCTAATGCTCCTTGCGCCGTGAATTACGTGGTGATTGGTCAGAACGTAACCGCTGCTGCTGACGATGATGCCGCTGCCGCCCTTGCCCAAAGCCGGAAACTGGCGGGGCGTACCCGCTGCAGCTAATTGTTGGGCTCCTGCCTGCGGCGCTATAGGGTATGGTCCCGGCGCACCGGCACGGGCCATTTGGGTCCCGCAGTTCGGACAGCCGACAGTGTAGGCAGGGACGCCTCTTTGGTGGGCAACTGTTGTGCCGCAGTTGGGACAGACCATATAGCCTCCCGGTCCCAATCCGTAGCCGCCCATCCTGCCGCCCCAGACGTACTGTGCAGAGGCCGGCTGAGGCTGGCCAATGGCCTGATTTTGCATCGGCGGCTGCGCTTGATATCCAAATGGCTGAGCCGCCGCTGCGCCCGGCGTCATAACCGCCATCCCGCAGCCCGGGCAATTTATTCGGCATCCGGGCCCAAATCCTCGACACGGTATGCTCGTGCGGCAATTCGGGCACAGCGTGTAGTTTGGCACGGGCCAACCACCCGCCTGTCCCGCTCGCGGCCACGCGTTGGGCCCAGCCATCCCGGCGCCGGGGCCCTGTGCGGCCGGCCGGGCAACCGGTGGGGCACCATTTTGATTGATAAAGCTGGAGCCCACGTTGATACTGACCACTGAAGGAGCAACCCGCGCGACAATATTCTTATATGAGACCTGTCTGGAAAAGGCCACCGGCTGACCAAACGCCGAGCCAAACTGCCGGCCGGCAGCAGGCCCCAGTTCTTCCACAATCTCCATCCTGTTTTCGGCCAGGTCGAAGCGACGCTGACTCTGGCGGTCCCAGTAGATAACCGCCACTACAATCAATATGAGCAACGCGATGAGTACGGCGATCAGGTTTCCCTTGCCGCCGCCGCTGATTTTCTCCTCCATCGCCACGTCGCTTTTAAGATTCTGTTCCATTTTCCACAACCTTTCCGGTTTCGCTCCAAACGCAAAATGTCAGACTCCAGGCCGACTGAAAAAAACGTTACCGCCACCTTTGCCGCGATACCCCAAAACCGTACAACGCCGGTACTTCGACCGTGGCATGGCCGTCAGAATGGACCGCCCGACAACTGCCTTTTGCAATCATCTTATTCCCCCGCGCCCCCTTGTCCGCACTTGTTCCTTAATGCGATGGCTATGGCCAGCGCACCGGCTATGACCAGTCCTATGGCGATAAGTCCCTGAATAATTTCAACAACGAACCACCACCAGGACACCAGTGCCCAGGCACCCAGAGCCAGAGAAACCGCACCTGCTATTCCCAATCTCATTATTGTCCACCTTCCACAATTTTCATAACCGTACGTTATATCCTGAAAGCTTCGGGCAACATGCCCGGAATCAACGAACTGTTTCAAAACTCATTTATTTCAAAAATCCGCGCTGCCAACGAGACATTAATCAACCCTCCTGCTGTTGGGACAGCTTCTGGCGGTAGATTCTTCTTATCGCAATAGCTACAGCCAGCGCCCCGCTTGCGACCAATCCGAGAGCGACAAGCCCTTGAATAATTTCCACAACAAACCACCAGCAATACACAAGGGCCCAGATTCCAAGGGCCAGGCAAATCGCACCGATAATCCCCAGTTTCATTATTTCGCTCCTTCCGTCTCGCTAAGAATCCCACCGGGACCGGCCAGGGCCTCTAAAAACTCGCTCGCATCCACCACTGTCTCCACTGTCTCCACTGTGTCCCGGTCAAGTGCAGGCTCCTGATGGTCCTGCTCAATTTTAGGCACATCCACCACCGGTTCAGCCGGCTCGGCATCGGCGGCAGAGTCCTCAAAGCTGCGCGTAATGCTGCTCACATCGGCCCCCAGTTGCGCCACGTTCAAGTCGATAATCGGCACCTCAAGTTTCTCCTCCATTCCGATATATGCGGCGGGGCCAAACCGATAAACAAAGGCAAAGAGATTTCCGGGAAATATTGTTCGATACTGGTTATAAATCTCGCAGGCCTTGTTGTGTTCTTTTTTCGCATCAGCAACCCGGTTTTCCGTGTTGGATGCCTCCTTTATCAAGTCCTGAATTGACTGGGTCGCTTTCAAATCCGGATACTGCTCAGCCAGCGCGACCAGCCTGGACAATGTCTGCTCCAGTACACCGCCCATTGACGTCCTCGAGGCCCCCGAACTTCGTATCATCTTCAGGGTTTCCCGGGCATCAGAGACATACTTGAACACCCCCTGCTCGTAGGTTGCATACTTGCTTACGGCGTAAACAAGGTTTGGTATGAGGTTCTGGCGCCTCTGCAGTTCTCGCTCCACATCGGCACGACGGGCCGTAACGACCGTAATCCAGGCGGTAAGACGGTTATATTGGAAGACGGCCTCAGCGGCAATAAACAAGGCAAAGGCAATGACCAGAACTCTTATAGTCCAGCGCAACGTCTTTTGGTTGCCGAACGCCTTTTTGAGGGCCTTAATCCTGTCGCCTGTGCCGCGGGTTTTCGGGCTGGATGGGGGGGCGGCCCTGCCGGTGGCAATTTTGTCGGCAGCAGGGGTCAACTCCTCCGCGTATAGTCTCCTTACTATCGTGCCAATACGGCTCATATGCGTCCTTGCCTGTATCGTTAGAGCTAAGATTCTTTTCTCAAAACCGGGCAAGCCGTTGGGCTACCCTCCTGCTTCTTCGGCCTCCACCGCCTTCTTGAATGCCTCTACCGCCTTGTTGTGCTGGCCTTGTCCGTCATAAAGCAATCCAACACGATAATGGTATTTGGCTACGTTTGGCGCCAGCTGGGTCGCTTTAGTGAGCGAATCGACGGCCCGCTTGTGGTCGTTGTTCTTATCCTGAGCTATACCGAGGCAATAGTGAAACTCGGCCTTGTCGGTTTTGCGCTTAATGGCGTTTTTGTAGGACGCAATCGCCTTGTCCAGCGCTGCGGCTCTTTCGTAAAGGACCCCTAATCGGAAGTGAGCAGAGGCCCGGTCCGCGTCAAGCTTCAGGACCTTCTGGAACGAGCTTATCGCCTCTTCATCCAGCTTTTTGCCCATATAGGCAACACCTAATTGATACTGGACCTCGACATCGTCTCCGTTAAGGCCAATCGCCTTGTGGCATAATGTAATTGCCATATCGTGAGCTCCCCGCTCGTTACAGCCTATGGCCCTTTCGCGATAGACCCGGAGCAAGTCCTTGGAGTCCAGCCGAAAAGCCCTTTCTATCTTGTCCAGGTACAGGCCCAATATATGAAACAGGCCCTGGAACGTGAATTTATCTGCCATCCGATTACCTCCTTTTTGTCTTGGTTTATATTCCACCCGCGGCGCAAAAACACCAAACCAGCCAAAAGCAACCCCCTAATTTGAGATTGCCCCTTCCCTGACCTGCTCGGCCGCGCTAATAGTTTACCCCTTTTCCAGATACATCCCCTTTAATAGACCCCAAAATCAGTTCAACCTTTCTCCGTTACTTAAGGCAAGCGTCACGGTTGGGTCGACCAACCTGGTCGACACGCCTACAAAAAAACCAGCCGACCGTCTGCTCAGACAGCCAACTGGATATATGCTTTGGCCCTTTTCAATCAGACTATAAACGCCCGCAAAGCCCTTGCAATCCATGCTCGTTTTTCTCCCATCCCTGTATCAGGCTACCGTTCCTCCATGGATAGCCCGACATCGAATTAATTACTGCTTGTGCGTTAATCTTGTGCGGCTTAGCCCGGTCATGCCAAAAACTCCGATGTCCCAATGGTTTGCGGCCACATAGCACTTAATATTGGAAATGGACTACAGTGTTTTCGGGCCTTCTAAAATACCAATAGCCCATAGCCAAAAACCATTGCTACTGTTGTGCGCTGTCAACGGATGCGGCTAATCTCTCTGTCAATCGCTAATAAAATAACTGAACGTAACTTTGTCGTCAATAAAAAACGTCCCTACTGCTAAAAATTATATTTAATTTTACCATTATCTCAAAGTCCCTATAGTCCAAAAGGCGCTCAACGCAATATGGCGGTTGCCCGAGCAAATATCGGGGCCGGGCCCAAATGGGCCTCACGCCATCGCCAAATGCCCCTAACATCGTTTAGGAAAAGCAGTTGCGCCGGGATGTCTCCGGGAACACGGCTCTGCGTAATGGTTCTACCCCGGAAATAGTCTCAAAAATGCGTCTGCCATGAACACCTGGTCGTCCGCGTGCACCTTGTCACGGTGTCGTCCCTGTCCCCAGTCGCTCTGTGTGTCCTCGGGGACCCGTCGGGTTGTGCTTTTGCCTGCCTGGCCGGATGTGACCGAACAAGCCAAAAAACGATGCCGTATCGGGCAAGGCGCCCGGCAGGTGAACCTGACTTTACTGCCGCTACGGCAAAAGCCTGCTCAACAAGTCCGTGAGATACTGATGTGAGATTTCGCCGACGGCACAGTAGGAGTAGTCGCCAATCCGCACGGAGACCATATGCATTCTGGCAAAGGAACTCTTATAGTAGGTCTGGCCCCCAAACTCAAATTTGCCCGTTATTCCGAGCATCTGGGGCGTGTCGGTGACAACTACAACGCTCATGACCCCTTCAGGCGTGTCAACAACGTAGCTGCCCACAATTAGGTCCTGGAAATGTCTGACGCAGCAGCCCCTCAATGCCAGACCGCGTCCCGGCTGCGGCAGACGAAGATTAAAGCCAAGCTTGCCCTTCAAATATGCCGCCAGTTTCTCCGGGTCGGCCTCGCTGTAAAAGTGGTGATTCTCTGACAGGTTGTGCTCATGAATTTTGACCAGGGCCGCTTGTGCCGCGGAAGCTGACGAAGTCGTCGAAAAATACATAATAAGCGGTACCAACACAATCACCGCCGCAGCTGCCGAAAACGCCGCTGTCCACCCCTTCCAGTGGGCATGGAAGTCAAGAAGGCTTCTCACACGGCCCGGTTCAGCCTGGTCGGGAACAACGTCAATTCGGTGGCGAATTCTCTCGGCCAGCCCTTTGTCCGGCTCGATGCTCGCAAAAGCCGAACGCAGCCTGTCTGCCAAAGCTTTTCTCTCCGCCAGCCGCTTCTGGCAAAGGCGGCAGTCCGCCAAGTGGTCAGATTCGCTCTGTGCCCCTTGCAGTATCAACTCAAATTGTTCATCAGTAAGGTGAGTCATCGGTCACCTCTTGAAAGCCTCATGTCTCTGGCATAGGACGCCAACTGGTCTTTGAGTGCCATACGGGCCCGGCTGGTGCGGCTCTTGACCGTTCCTGTCGCAACTGACATTATTTCGGCCACTTCCTGTTGGCTAAGCCCTTCGACGTCAATTAAATAAAGAGTAAGTCTTTGTTCTTCCGGCAGCCTGTTCAAAGCCTTAATAATCTGCTCATCTGAAAAATTTTCCAGTATATCTTCGGCGTCGGTCCATGCCGTTTCAGCCACCGCCAAATCTTCGGCTACAAGCTGCTCGTCCAAAGGCACCTGCTTTCGCTCAAAACGCTGACGCCGAAGCCGGTCATACCAGGTATTACGCAAGATGCGAATCAGCCAGGCCTTACAGTTAGTGCCTTTTTTGAAAGAGCCGAACTTCTCAAAGGCCTTCAAAAACGTCGTCTGCACCAAATCGTCAGCCATGTCTTTTCGGCCGCAAAGGGCATACGCAGCCCGGTACACCGCATTAATATGCACCATGGCAACTTGTTCAAACTGACTTCTACGAGCCATTAATTGCGTCCGACCATAATCTTAAACGTTTCAGCCTCTCAACCCGTTCCCAACAGGCCCGACAAATCAATGAATTTATAGTCTAACAACCAGCAAATGTCAATCGGGCCGAAATGGCCGGAAATTTGTTACCGCTTCAATGCAGAATCAAGATAGGCCGTTAATGAAATGAATGACAGAAGGCATCAGGTCATGCCGATTGCCCTTTTGTGGAGCTGCCCTTCAGCCGCAATTCCTTGATGGCACAATACAGGACCGGTACCACCAGCATCGTGAGCACTTCAATGGTCATCCCGCCAAAAGACGGTATCGCCATGGGAACCATAACATCGGAGCCGCGTCCGGTCGAAGCCAGCACCGGCAGCAAAGCAAGTATTGTCGTAGCTGTTGTCATGAGGCATGCTCGGACACGTCTTTTGCCTGCAAGCACGGTAGCTTCACGGATATGTTCGATAGTATCATGCTCGTGATCTCTAAAAGATTGTTCAAGATATGTTGCCATTACAACGCCATCGTCAGAGGCTATTCCAAACAGGGCTAAAAAGCCTACCCATACAGCAACACTTAAGTTTATCGGATGTATCTGGAAAAGGTTCTGCATATTGACGCCGAAAACTTCAAAGTTCAGGAACCATGGCTGGGCATAAAACCATATCATCAGAAAACCGCCCGACCATGCTACAAGAATGCCGCTAAAGACTAATGAAGTGGTCGTAACCGATTTGAACTGGAAGTATAGTATCAGGAAAATAATAAACAAAGCCAGGGGTAATACAACAACAAGCGTCTTTTGCGACCGTATCTGATTTTCATAGTTACCTGCGA
>Ga0114923_10001295_pt1 | contig 17519 bp, 24 predicted proteins | sample SumtaG_FD_89578 | JGI IMG/M metagenome (GOLD analysis project Ga0114923, IMG submission 89578) | Deep subsurface microbial communities from Indian Ocean to uncover new lineages of life (NeLLi) - Sumatra_00157 metaG | ecosystem: Environmental > Aquatic > Marine > Oceanic > Sediment | place: near...
GCATTATTTGCTTTTTGATTACGTCTTACAGGAAAGTTCGCAGGTCCTGTGATCATCATACTTATGCATCGGCTTTTTTTCTGCAACCAATCTCTTGCATGATCAATATACTTGGTTTCATAATTACCGGCTTTTTCTCCCAGGGATTCAAGATCCTCTTCCAATTCTTTTTCCAATTCCTGGAGAATCTGATCCCTTCTTTTTTCAGGACTAAAAGATGTACCAGAATAAGCCTGATAAGCTACTTCACATAAACAATTCAATCTATTCATATATTACTCCTTTATTTATTCTTTTGTTGTTTGTTTAAGACTATTAGCATATGTCTGTAAAAACGAACTCATGTGTAATAACAGGGCTGGATAATCAACTTCTCTTTGACAAGTACATACTGTAAAAACTTTTTTAATATTCTTATCAGGAGTCCAATAAGGAATATTATCCAAAGGTTTCCATGTGTATATCCATGTATTATCGTTACTATCTTTTCGTTTCATAGGAAAACATTTACCCGTCCCCAATTTAGCACCTTTCGGAAGTTTACCCGTTTCACGGTAAATCTTAATTATTTCTTCAGTAGCAAAACCAGCAATATAATTACGTGTTAGATTTTCTTCTGTATCGTTTAGGAACTTTTTATCATCAAAAAACTTAGTGTCATAAGGAATGCCATAACTCATGGTCCAATTATCGATATTATTCAGATCAGGATTGGGTACTACAATAGGATAATCTTGCTTACCGTTATCTAGTAACTCTATCCATGCATCAAGCCCAGTCGATGCCGCTTTAATTACTCCCAAAATAGCAACTGAAATATCTAATGTTGCTCTACTCCAGTTTGTTTGAATTTCCATAATTCACCTCACATGTACATTGATCCTCTTTTCCTTTCACCCCTGGCAGCTCTGTCCATTCGAAGCTGTTGAGATTTAGAACGAGATCCAAATTTTTCATTTTTAATAGATAAGAACCAATATTTACATCGGTCATCACAATACTTTAATCTTCTACCAGTCAAAAGTTTTTGGCAGTGGACACAATAGCGATCTACTCCCATTTGAGAGCTTTATATTCGGATGTTTGCTTTATTAAATGATTACCATAAGCAATCAGTAATCTGTTTAATTCTTTCATTAACTTAGTATTACCTTCTATCTGGTAAAGATAAAATTGTAGATTCATATACACTTGTATTGGTGCTTTTTTGAAATAGTCATAATACCATTGACGAGGAATTCGAGTATCCCTTTTATCAAAAGGAGTAAACTTAGAATCATCCGGTTCAAGGGGATACCTCTTAAGGTAAGACAGATTATTCCAACAATAAAGAGATTTAGATAATTTATATAAATTTGATTTTGTCCTTAATAAACGTAGTAAATTCCACAAAATAGGATAATCTTCTCTAGGATTAAATGATCTAAAGTGTCTTTTTGAAAAGTCTCCAATAGGGTCCGGATCAAAAGCTTTAATCAAAAATATTGATATTGTTTTTATAGAATTTTCACTTGTTACTTGTACTGACATTATGCTGTCCTCCTTGGAGAAAAATATCGACTGATACTTCCTTTCATAACTTCTTTTAGAAAGGTTGTTACTTCATAGTATCTGTCTGTTTCTTCTTCTAAGATATCAGGTTTACCCCGTTCCAGGATCTCATCAAGTTCCCTACATTCATTGGGCCAGAACTCCATAAGAAAATCATTCAATAATTTATGTCCTGCTACAGAATAATAAAATTCAAGGTTATTTAATTTTCTGGGAACTACTTTCAACTTTTCATTAAGCTGTTTCTGTTCATATTCAAGAGAAGATTTTGCTTCACTTTCACAATAATCTCTACCAAAAAATCCCCAACATGAATTGTAAATATCATATTCTTCATTCTCTATGATATAACCCCAAACATCACCAGTCAAATATTGATCATATGTTTCAACTTCTCCACGAAGATATCCTTCAATTTGCTGGATACGTTTTTTTGTCAAATTCTTCCATCCATATTCTTTACGGACATCTTCCTTGGATACAATAAGCCATCCGACTTGACCGGAATCCCATGGGCAAGAAAAACCACCTGTGTTCATAGTTATTCCACTATGATCATACAAATACAAAGAGAGAATTATATAATTCTCATAAGCTCTCTTTTCGGCTGCTTCCTTATAGATCTCATATTCCTTTTCAGACCATTCATAATCTTCTTCAAATCCACCCAGTTCAGCTAGGAAAACATCAGCATCCTGTTGATGTTGCTCATCACCCAAATTGTATCGGGAATGCCAACAATGCATCGTTCCCAGATTATTATACTCTCTTGGGGATTGGGAATCTTCGTCCTGTTCAATTCTATATTCTAATTTTACTACCATGGATTACCCCTTTCTGGTTTCTCCTGCAATTTCTTCAATGATAGCCAGATTACATTCTTCTTTTGTTGCAAAACATTTTTCTTCTTCAAATTCAAACTTAGCATACTTATTAACACCATATTCATAGTAAAGAATACCATCGGCAGTGATAATAATTTTTCTAACAGTTTGAAATCGAGCAGTTCTATCAGAATGCTTATACCAGAATTCATCACCAATGCCAAACTTAGTTTTAATTATCATGATTCACCTCACTCAATTTCAATAATTTATTTATATAATCTTCAAGAATATTGCATTCTTTAACCTGATCTTTAACAATATTTTCAGAGACAGCTATATGTTCTTTATTAGCAAAATTTCTAATCCCTTTCAGATACTTCCCTGAAGCATTTAGATTTTCTCTTTTAAGAGCTAAAACTCTTTTCAATGTCGGAATTGTTAAATTTGCTACATTGAAACCTGACATAATAGAACGGACTGTCATTTTTTCAATGAAGAATTCATCTTCTTCACCATTCATGGTAACACCATCCATCCAGGTCAAACCAATTGTGTGATTATTGAGTTTGCAAACTATAAGGTATTGACCTATACTATCTAAAATTACCTCATAAAGATCAGTACTCCAATAGACTCGTTCACCTTCTGCAATGGCTCTTTTAATTTCAGGTAATGTCATAAGGACCTCCTTTCAAGAGTAATATTTATGCAACCGGTCTCGGCAATTGGAATTCCATAGCGTAGAAATCACTATCCCCAATTGTTATGCGAGACCGGTAATATAACTATTCTCTTACTTTTTCAGGTTTCCCTCCTTTTCAACAAATTCTGCATCTACCAGAGCTTGCTGTAATTTTCGTTTATCGGCATCGGTAGCTTTCCACTTACCCGAATCGATTTCAGCTAATTTTTTCCGGAGGACTCTAACTCTGGATTTTTTCTGTTCTCTCATTTCATTTTCCTTTTCTTTTAGTTTGATTTGAAGTTGTTTTGTGATTTCATTTTTAGAATAAACTTCTACAATTATTTCAACCGTTAGCTTATCCAATGGCCTGAAATCAAATTCCTTATGGTCTTTAATCCAGGTTTCACATTCTTCTTCTGTCGGTTCATGATCAACCGGCATATTAGGAATATCAGAAAGTAAACCACCAAACTTTACAGCTTTATAAAATGGATAATAGTCATACCAGAATCCACACTGATTATAATTTCCTGCATAATCCATTATGCAAGTGTGATTATCTATATAGTTTGTTTCCATTAATCCAACCCACAGAGTATTTCAGCTCTCTGTTGTTTCATTCGATTTATATTTTCTCTGATTTCTTCAGCCAATTTGTCCATTTCATCAGTTCCACATTCCACCAGTTTACAATAATTCTCTGTTGCCTCATCAATTCGAGCTGTAAACTCTGTAATTCTTGGATCTGGTCTTTCACTGATAATACTGTCAATTACAGCAGTTAAAGTCTCCCAAGTAATTCCATTATTACAATCATGGCTATTTCTGAGTTGTTCCGTTGCTTTCTGCGCTTCTAATTCAGTTATAGGTGTTTCATTCTCTTCAGCCTGATGTATAACATCATCAGTACACCAGATATGGCATACTAAATGGAATTGACTTTCTATCTTATGAATCAATCTACATGCTTCACTTTCTGTTTTTGGTTTTTTCATAATTTACCTTCCTCAAGAAAGGAATAATATCCATTGAATGATATAATCAAGTGATCCAATATTTCAATTCCCATAATTACACCAGCCTGTTTTAATCTTCTGGTAACCTCAATATCTTCCTGTGAAGGTTCGAGATTTCCTGATGGATGATTATGGCAAAGTATAATAGCCGCTGCATTGTCTTCTATCGCTGGACGGTAAATTTCTCTAGGATGTACTAATGTCCTATTTACCAATCCAATACTGACAACATGCATTTTAATCGGTTCATGAGCACCATTAAGGGTGGTCACAATGAAGTGTTCCTGTTTCTTATCACAATATTCAGTATACAAGGGGAACGCATCTCCAGGGGCTGTTATCTTCTTTGTGGGGTTTTCTTTCTCCATGACCATAAGTTCATGAAGTAATTCCTGTTTTCTATTCATAACACCACCTTATGCTTCAAATTTATCCAAAGCATAATAAAATTCAGCATCCAAATATTCACGAAGACCATAATTCTTAACTTCACGGTATCCGTTTCTATTTGTATGAAACTGCAATATAAAATCTGTAGGTTTCTTCCTATGGAATCGTATTGAAAAATCAATATATCCCATGTAATAACCATCACCATTCATATAATGGAATGAATTCTTACAGACTAATTTACCGTCTTTCTGTTCTGAAAATTCCCAGTCACAGTCTATACCAGATCCATGAGGAAGTATTTCCATGAGATGTTCTTCAAAATCAGTATCCATGAAGTATTCATCAGATAATAGTATCTGAACAGCATATCCTTCACTTAGAGTATTTTGACTGTACTGAGATAGAGATTCCAAAAATTCATAATGAGATCCTTCCTGGAAAAACAGGGAAGGATAATTCATTCTCTTTCCTACCGGATGGACAGTTATATTCCCCATACGGTCCTCTTTTACATCACATTTTATCATCATTGAATTCCTCCTTTACACTGTTTCATTAATAATCACAGCGTCAGGGTATTTCTGCATAACATAAATTTTCATAGTCGGATTATACGGACTATTGAATTGCAGGAATTCGTCTTCTTTATGATTCGGCAGCTTCACAAGTGTATGTTTCCGACATTTTGTACGATAGAACTTTTGAGTCTCAAATTCTGCAATGAGATCACCAATAAATATGTCATCATCGTATTTTATAGGGCCATACTTTTCCTGAAACTTTATGTCTATTTCTGTTTTCGGAATGACATTTCCCAGTTTTTTTACAAAATCAGAAAATTCCTTATACAAATTTTCGTCCAGTACCTGGTAGTCATTGCAACCACCATAACCACCATTTAATACAATAGCTGTTCTTTTCCCTTTTACGTACAGGAAACACTCAAAGGCATAACCATCAGTAGATAAAATGGTTTTATAGCCTTTGATACAGCAATCTTTTTTTATCATGTTTTCCACCATCCTGTTGAACCTATGGTATTGTCAGCTCCATAATACATAGTCAAAGACCAGACTTGCATGCCAAAATCCATTGATTTGAATTCTTCCATAGTTGAACCTCTCCAAGACAAATATTCTGCCCAGTCCACCCAGTCAAATTCCTTTTCTATGGAATATTTATTAGGATTTATCCACCCATGAGTCCATCGTCCACCCTTACCATCTTCGGGACCATCGTATGCTATAAAGAGATATTCACCTTTCACACAGGGATATTTCTTTACAGCTCTTTTGAACCGTTTCCAGATCAATCCATATTCAAAAAGGGAAGTTTCCAGATCTGCGTCTGATCCTTCAAATCCTCTTTTCTCATATTCAGAGATTCTAATACCTTTCATAAGGCAACCTCCAATTTATTTTGCAAATTCTATATGTTCCGGCACAATGGTCACTACTTTGTCACCATCCTGGAATTGAAGTCTACCGACAACACGTATTTTTGTACCTTTACTGATAGGATACTTTCTACCGTAAACTGTCATAATCTGAAATTTATTTTCAATCATTACGGCATTACCGATCTCATTCGGCACATCTCTAAAGGACTGAATTATAAAATCCTTTTCATGGATTTCAATCACATATCCTTCAAGTAAGACACTGTTCAAGTGGTTTTCCATACCATCCTCCACTTATAAATAATCATACAGCCAATTCATTACAAATCAGCCGTACAAGCATTTACTTATGTAGTCTGAGATCTTTCAGAGCCGACACTTTATTATCAGTCATACCAAACTTTCGAATGGATCTCTGAAGTCTTTTTACAGACTGTCGCCTTGTCCTGGTTTTTCTTTTTGGCATAAGATACTCCATTAATCTTTATTAAAATATTGCCCTCCCTACCGTGTCACCACGTTCTATGTCAGAGGGACTTGAGATCATAGATAGAAGATTTTAATTCAATTTAATACAGAATGAAATCGAAATTATACCGACCCCGACCCCTTCCCCCTTCTCAAATTATCTTAAGAAAGGTATATCAAATCAGCTAATGTGTATCGTGTGATATTCATCGTATGGATCAGAAAATAAATTCTGTCCAGTGGAACCCGTCACCCCCCTTCGATTTAAACGTATCGAAGGATGATACCGTATAACAATAATTTGATTTTAATTTTTTAATTACTATATAAAATATTGTTTATGATTTGCTTTTTTATACACTATACTATCAGTGTAATATGAAAAAATTACACAAGATAATTAAGTTTTTTTATTAAGTTAAAATGTTTTTTTGTACACTATACTATCAGTATGATATGAATTATTTACACAAGTTTTTTTTATTTATTCCATACCAGGAAAATTAAAAAAAAATTTTGTCCAGTCATCCTGGGAGACTTGAAAAATTTGTATATGAGATTCTATGATATGAATATATGAATAATAATCATATGAGAAAATCAAAAAAATTAAAAAAAAATTTTGTCCAGTAGATATCTGATCCTATCAAATTTGTCTATGAGATTCTATGATAAAATCATATCAAATTTCTACTGTTTTTTCATTTGCTATCATTTGAATTATATCAAATAAAGCAAATTGATAATTTTACTGTATCAACCTTTATTATATTAAAAAGTGTGTTGCATACCGTTTGAATATTTGACGGTATGCAACACGGACTAAATAAAGGATAATGACAAAACAATGAATAAGTAAACATTGTTTTTAATTGTAATATACTATCAGTGTAAAATGAATTATCTACACAAAAAAAACCGGTTGATAAGTTAATATCAACCGGTTAATTATAAGCTTGTAAGGGGCTTTTTTAAGCTGTTTTAGCAATAGTAAAAGTGGTGTTATTCAACTCCAAATTCTGGAATTCTTCCCTTATTTCTTCCCAAGCTTGGGAAAATTCGCGGAAGGTAATAAACCTATCTTTTATAAAGGTATCCCAAAAATTCCTTTTTCCCATATGACAGCCTACATTTTTATTAACATCTGACTTCTTAAGTTTAAAACCAATTCCGGTTTCAAGTTCTAATAATAAATTTCTTCCATAAGTGGAAAGGGATTCTTTGAAAATCATCATAGAATTATCGATATCATTGTGTCGCCCGATATCAGTATAATCTTGTAAACTGTTTTTTGACATGCCTAATTTGTGAGCAGAACGCCAAAAACGAACCATTAAATCAGACAGTTTGTACCAATACCAAGATAGAAAAGATCTGCCTTTTAAGCTGTCATAAGACCGAATTGACTCTACATATATTAGACTCGACTCGCTGTAAATGAATTCCTTAAAATCATCATAAGACATTGGAAAACGTGAAGTTGATACTTCGCTTATTTCCTCTTTTTCAAATCCACCCTTCCCCCAAATTTCCAACATAATATCACGGGTTTTTGCACCTATAAACCTTTGTACAATATCGTCAGTAAACTGAATAGATTTGTACTCATGGTTATTAACCCATAATTGAGCAGGACAATAACCGGTCTGTTCTTCGCTCTCAATTTTAGAGTTTGCATACATACGGGCTGAATTCTTCCTTTCCCTTGCAAGTCGGAATTCCCGATTTGCTTTACTTTCTAAAACCTGTTCTTTACTCATAATCGTTTTTTCTGTCACCATAACACCTATCCTTTGTTCTTTATTTTGACTAATAAAATAGTCAATAAGACCGGCTGTTTATAAGCCGGTAGAATTTACTATTCAATCAATAAGCCGGTATTGTATAGCCTGTTAAAGATGGTTTCATAGATATTGAATTCTGTTTTGTCATAGTAGAAGTCAGTAGTTTTTAGCATTGCGAATTTCCACAAATAGAACTTGAACAGTTCAATAACTTTAGTCAATACATCATCATGATATTTGCTATTATGTTGTTTGATAACCTGTTTCAAATATCCATTATTGACTACTGATTTTATTATCCTTTCCCTTTCATGTATCACGGTTTCTTGTCTGTCTTCCATAGATTACCTATCCTTTATTCTTTATTTTTGACTAATGAAATAGTCAAGGAAACCGGCTATTTTCAAGCCGGTAACCTTCATTATTTCAGCAGTAGTAATTCTACTTTTAAGATTGCAGAATTTGCTATCCTGATCAGTTCATGTATCTTAGTAATTTGTTTTTCTACTTTACTTATTTTCATCTTTTTTACTTCCTTTACTTTTTTTAACTGCGCTGAATGCTTTAGCAATTCCTACCGTTGCAAGCCCTGCAAAGATGACAAGTAAGTGATACAGAAGGAAATACATAATTGTATAAACAGTCAGATAGATAGTGAATATTAAACCGGCTGTAATACTTCCCATTAGTAAACTACCCATAATTACGATTGATAATATCCATAATGTAATAATTACCATAACAGGATGTTTGTCAGCATAATTACTGATTGCCTTGATTACTTTCATTTCAAGTACTTTTTTTGTAGTCTCTACAATCCGACTTTTTACTTTTCCGGTCGTATTTTTGGCAGTATTCAAGATAGCATTAAATTTTTGATTACTCTTGAATTCCTCTTTCCATGCTGTAAAATCACTGAATGTAAATGTTGCCTGTTTTGTTTCTGTCTTTGTCTTTGTCATAATCGTTATCCTTTGTTCTTTATTTTTGATCGCTTAAAATGATCATACAAACCGGCTATGTTACAAGCCGGTAAATACAAGCATTTTAATATTGATAGCCTACTCATAGCAGTATTGACGCATAGGCAAATTATGTTAAATATCAGGTCTTAATAATACCCGTGTAGATACTCCACTATCTACCCTTTAAATATACTATTAATACATACAAATGTATAGTACTTTTTTCTTTATTATACATATATTTGTGTAGATAATTCACGTTTTTAGGGCCAGAAATAGAGCAAATTTCGTCCAGTAGTAAAATGAAATAAAACTCAATTCAATCCCCTATCCCTAACATGCAATAGCAGGATAATAACAATAGTCAGATACATGCAATAGTAAGAAGTAACAGAAGGTTAAACAGAAGAATAAGTATAAGTAAGTAAACAACAGTAATAAGCATAATGAATAACACGTATAATAGTAGTAAGTAATCAGTGATTGTGTGCTGTTTATTTTCTGCTTTTAAGTTCCTTATAGCGCAGATCTGCTATTGTACATAATCAGCTATTGTCAGTAAGTGACAATTGCTGACTGTAGTTATACACAAGTTAGTATGCACAGGTTATTCACAAGTCTATATATTATAAGCAATTAGCTATAGTTATATATCAGCTATTGTCATAAAGTAACAATAGCTGAATTGTGCAATTGTCACTTATGCAGAAACACACAAGGGCCCTGGGTGCACCTGGAGGGGTGTGGGGCCTTGTACTCTAAAAATTTTATAATAATATACTCTCTATAGGTTTATTGCTCATATGTATTATTGGTAAAAATTTTATATATAAATATGGGTCCTATAGGGAAATCTTTATTTCTATAAGTTCTTATGCTTTTTTCTGTTTCTTTTCTTGATATTTCATGTATAATACTAATAAACACTTTTTGGAGGATATTATGATTTTAAAGATGATGAACACAAATAACGGGAATGTTTTAATTGACAATATTGAGCAAGTTACCAGAGTGGGAATTACCAGGGATTGCGGATACACTGTAGAAGTTATACATAAAAACAGTTCTGTACCGAAATTAAAGAAGAGGGAGGATGTTTTATATGATATTCTCTCTCTGTATAACCTGTCTGAAGAGATAGAAGTTATGCATGTATTCAACATAGTGATCCGGAGTGCTGTTGATAATAGAAAAGAGTTCAGGACTATTCTTTTTAAAGGGCCGGGATTCTTAATGAATGACACTGGACATACGATGGAACAATACGATACTGCTGAATAAATGTAATTCAACTATTGTAATAAAGTACTTATAGTTGAATCAACTATTGTCACAAATCAACAATTGTATGTTTTCGACTAGCTATAAGAACATAGTCTAAGATAAAGTATCTAAAGATACTTTACGTCACCCTGCAGGTAACGGAAAAAATTAAAAAAGATTTCTTCCCGAAAAAAGATAATGGTGCCGTTTTTATAAAAATAATCTATAATTAAATAAAAGGAGTTTCCCGTGAAGAAAATGATTGTAGCCGGAGGTAGAAATTTTAAAGGTTCTTTTGCCGATTTTAAATTAGTTAGAAAAGCGGTCCGGAAATATGGTATAAAAATAATTGTTTCCGGTAAAGCCTCCGGAGCTGATACCTTTGGGGAATTTTGTGCAGATATACTTGGATTAAAAGTGAAACATTTTCCGGCAGCATGGGATGATTTAACCGTGGATCCCTGTATTGTAAAAATCAGATGGGATGGTTCGAAATATAATGTTCTTGCTGGACATAACCGGAATAAGAAAATGGCTGAATATACTGATTATGTTTTTCTCTTTCCAGGAGGAGGGGGAACTGCTAATATGAGAAAAGAAGCTAAGTTAGTTGGTAAAAAAATAGTTTTTGATAAGGGAGAATTTTTATGAGAAAAGAAGATATTGAACAACTTATGGAAAATATAAAATTTCCATTGGTATATGCAGAAAATAGAAATATGATTTTTGATAAAAATGGTCGTATAATTTTTGATCTCCGGAGAGATAATTATTTCCGGAGACCATTACTTTCCGGAGAGTTTATGGTAGAAGCTTTAAATATTTATGCTAAAATTTATGAGGCTGGTAAAACTGGAGAAGAATTAAGGATCAGAATGCATAATCCTTTTAAGGGAGTGCTTTTATCAGATGAACCTGTCAAATCAAAGTTTTGATTCTATTTGACATTATCTTATTTATGATATATATTTATTTTTATGAGAAGTTTTGAAACAGATAAAACTGGTAAAGTGATTTTATCTACAATTGGAGAAGCAGCAGATGTAGCTGCAAAAATGTTGAAGGATACTGCTGCAGCTGAAGAAGCAGGTTTACCTATGGGAATTTGGAGAGCTCGTCAACTTCCCAAGTATGACAAGATTAGAAAAATACTTCAGGAAGATGCTAAACGAGTTCCCCGGATTCAAATAATAAAAAAATATGGAATATCCAGTGATACCTTTTACCGGTGGATAAAAGATCCGGATAAATATTTGAATAAATATCGTCTTCCGGAACATCTTCATATGGATTTTGAAATGGATCTTGTCCGGAAGAGAAAAGGTGAAGCTCATTCTGCAGAACTTATTAAAGAAAGTTTAATCGATCTTAATCTTGAAGATAATGAAATTGTTTTTATTTATTTATATATGATCCACAGAAGTGCTACTGAGGCTATGGTTCGACTTAAGAGTGGCGAGTTCGCTACTGATTCAAATAGAGTTGCAGCACGTTATCAGGCCCAGCAGTGGATGCGCAGAGACAATATTCGTCAGGGTATACAACGTATCCTGGAATGGGAAATTGATTCCATGAGTATGTCTTTAAAAAATGATATTATCGGACAGCTTTACAAACAGGCTTTTTATGATCCGGCAATGTTTATTAACGGGAACGGAAGTCCTCGTTTTGAAAGTCTTGATGATATTCCTCTGGAGTGGAGATGTTGTGTTGAAAGTATTAAAACAAATATGCATCCTAAAAATACTAATGTTGTAACTTATGAAATTAAATTAGCTAATCGTGGCGAAGCCAGACGGGAACTTTCCAAGTATATTAAACTTTATGAAGATGCTGATACTGGTCTTGCAAAGATGGGTGAAGGAATTGCTAAGTTGGCTAAAATGGCAGAAGCTGCAGGTCATAGAGCTGATATGCAAGCCGAAGTAGATGCTAAGGAATTTTCTTAGTGGTGCAGCGTAGTAGGGGTCGACCTTCTGGGGAATTAGGGACAATGGCCCCCAAACAATTTTTAAAAAAAAGACACCTATCCCTTGCAACTGAAAGACTCATTCGTAAAACTGTTTTTTCCCAACCTCATATTCTTGGTAACAGTTTAGGATTATTAAAATTACAACCTTTGCACAGTAAGTGGATAACATCTATGTGGGATACCAGACAAAATATAAATGCTCTTCAGGCCCATAGAGGAAGCTTTAAAACTTCAGCAATAACTGTAGTAGGTATAATCAGACAATTATTTATATATCCTAATTCCAGAATAGCTATCATTAGAAAAAGTTACACTGAAGCTGCCGCTATTGCTGGAGTTGTAAGAGCTCTTATGCGTTCTGTTGTTATGCGAGATTTATTTCAGGATGTTTATGGGATAACGCCTAGAGAAACTCGTAAAAAAGAAAAAAGTATAGTGTGGAATTTCAAAACTACTGATACCAAAGAAGGTAGTCTGGATGCATATGGTATTGGGACTAATATTACTGGTGCCCATTATGATGTGATTGTTTTTTGCGATATTATCACATTGGATGACCGTGTTTCTGAGGTTGAACGTGAGAAAACTATTGAATACATGCGTGAAGTAATTACAAATGTACTTGATCCCGGAGCCAGATTAGTACATGAGGGAACTCCCTGGCATAAAAAAGATGGATGGACAATTACTCCTCCATTTCCACATATGAAGTTTGATGTTGATAGGGTTGGGATGCTTACTCCGGAAGATATAGCTTATAAGAAAAAATATACTACAGATGTACTTTTTAATTGCAATTATATGCTTACACACATAGCTGCCAGTGATATGATCTTCCAGGATCCATTTTTTGCTGATGCAGAGCTTTGGCGTAACAGTTATGCTCATGTGGATGCTAAATATGCCGGTCAGCACACGGGAGCATACACTGTAATGCAATTACACAGTAATAAGCGAATTCAGGGGTTTGGACAATTGTTTTATGATGATTTTTCGAAAGCTTCCTCTGGAGATGCTACCGCTATTTCAGATGTAGCTATTAGAATTGTAAAAGATTGTTCTGCAAGGTTTGTAAGGAAAATTTTTATTGAAAATAATGCTGATAAGGGTTTTGGAGCAAAAGAATTGCAACGAGCTATAGACCGGCTGGCAAAAGATGGTATAATAAACCATAGACCACAGGTCGATGAATATTTTGAGTCTACCAATAAAGATATGAAGATTCAGACTTATGGTAAGAGATATTGGGAGCGAATTGATTGGACTCCTCTTACAGATTCTGAATATTTAGAGCAGGTCATTGACTATATGGATGGACAGGAACCAAATGATGCACCGGACTCTATGGCGAGTCTACAGAGACAATGGTTACATCCGGAAGATGGTGGAAGCAGATTTGGATATCTGTATTCGAAGTAAAGGGAGTATAGAATGGGTGATAAAGAAGTAACTCGTAAAGATAATTGGGAAAATGTTGCTAAAGGATTTGGTGGAAAGCAGGATGTGACTAAAGATACTACTTTTGGATCCTTTCGTGTTATTCCTGATCTTGAACTTGCCAGCTCATATGCTGGGGATGGATGGGTTAAAAAACTCATAAAGGCTCCGGCTGATGACATGACAAGAGCTTGGATTTCTTTGGCTGATGATGGTGATTCACAGATCCTTACTGATTTAGAGGATTTAGGTGCCAAACAAGCTTTTAATACTGCTATCAGGTGGGCCAGATTGTTTCGTGGTGGAATTATTTGGATGGTTTCTAAAAAAAATAGGGGAAGAGCTTATGCAGAAGGTGAAAAAATTGATATTAAACAATTAAAAGTTTATTCAGCCAGCCAGGTTAAAGTAGTTAAATGGGAAGATGGTAAAGCAGATCCCAGTAGATATGGTGAACCTGTTTTATTTGAAATAACACCAGCAGGAAATAAAAATAATACTTTTAAAGTACATGCTACTCAATGCCTTATTTTCAAAGGTGATTCTCTTCCGGTAGTTGATGAGGGTGGCTTTACTGAGATATTTTCTACAAGTAGTGTGGATGAAGAAGAATATTTATACTGGGGTACAGGTGTAGTACAGAGTATTTTTAAACAACTTTCCAGATATGGTACTTTTGAGCAGGGTATGGGTAATCTTGGAACTGAAATAATTGTTGCCATATATAAAATAGCAGGTCTCAGAGAAATTCTGCAAGCTGAAGATGGTGCTACAATAATGGCTAAACGTATGGAAACTATGAATCAGGCTAAATCAATGTTAAATGCCATTTTCCTAGATGCTGAAGGGGATGAAGATTTTAGCCGTAATACTCCTCAGTTAAGTGGTGTATCTGATGTTTGGGATAAATTCATGATGGTTCTCTCCGGAGTAACTGATATTCCGGCAAGCCGTTTGTTTGGTAGACAGGCCGCAGGTCTTAATAATAAAGGTGAGATGGATGAGAGAAATTATAATGCTTATCTGACAGGTCAGCAGGATTTACAAATAAAAAAGCCTCTTAAAATACTTTTAAGACATATGACAGGTACAAAAGTACCTTTTACCTTTAATAATCCATGGGAACCTTCACAGATGGAACTTCTTAAAATGAAGAAAGACCAGTCTGAAATAGATGGTGTATATGTGGAGAAAGGAATCTTATTACCGGAAGAAATTAGAGAAGCACGATTTACAGGAGAATATAGTTTTGAAACTGAATTACTGGATAATGTAGAATTACCTGGAACAGAACCAGAACCAGAACCAGAACCAGATCCAAAGGTATAAAGAATGGAGCCAAAAGAGAGTTATTTATATCCATTTATTTTAGCAAAACGAGCTAAATTAAGTCCGGCAGTAAGAGCTAAATCTGCTAAATCGGGTAAAAAAGTTGTCTGGGTATATCCTTACACAGAAGAGGTACAGTTCCGTAGGCTTGTTAAAATGGGTTTAAGGTTATTTGTTACCGAACCAATGCTTGAAGCTGCTGAGAGAGGATATAATCAAAGCCTCAGGAAAGATTCAGACACTGTGCTTCATTTGGATGATCTTACAGATCTTAAAGGAATTATTGTCAGAATAGGATTAATGGCTTTTCCTGATTCCAATTTTCTTAATAGAATAGCTCGAACAATTTCTAAACAAAGTAAAAAACAATGGAATAAATTCGTTAAACAAGCCACTGGTGTTGATATTACTTTATTTGAAACTGATTCAGAAAGAGAATTTGCTGCAGAATGGGCTTCTGATAATCTTGATAGATTAAAGAGTTACGCAAACACACATGCTAAAAAAGTTAATGAGATTATTGCTGAAGGTGTTGCTGAAGATAAATCCTGGTTTAGTATAAAAAAAGAGATAATGAGGGCTAATGCCCGTGTTACAACTGTTCAGGCTAATTATATAGCCAGAGATGCCACTGGTAATTTAAGTTCCGGATTGCAGGAAGTTTTATCTAAAGAAGCTGGTATTGAAGCTTATAAGTGGAATACAAGAAGAGATCGCAAAGTCCGGGGAACTCCCTGGGGATTATATCCTAAAACAAAATATTCCCATTATAAAATGAAAGGTGTGTTAAAACGTTGGAGTGATGGTAAAATTTCTACTGATGAAGGTAAAACCTGGAGAAGAGTAAGGGGCAGGGAAGAACCGGAACATGTTGGTAGAGCTTCTAATTGCAGATGTACAGGAGAACCTTTCTTTTTAACTATGGTTAAAGCTGTAGATAAAGAAATTGAAAAGATGTCTTTATTAGAGCAATTAAGTCAAAGAGGTCCTCGTTCAAAGTTTTCAGAGTATATCGATTGGTAAAAATTAAACAGAAGAGATTGACGATTAAATAAAGTTAATATATATTATAAAAGTAGATCGAGCCATCAATATGAGGAGACTCTATTATGGCAACTCAAGCGTTTACCTTGCTACCTAATATATGGCAGCGTATCACTGACAAAGGTCAGAGTGGTACACTTTGGACTAAATCAGTTAGCCAATATTCAGTTTTAATAGATCATGTCAATGTTTCGGGAGCTCCTGAAGATAGTTTTGCTGAAGGTTCTGAAATGGAAGCTTCTGTTGGTATTTCTATTAAAAAAAGTTTTGTAGTACCTACCATTGACCCTATAACAATTCCAGCTGATAGTGTTGATGATGTTTATTATGCTCTTTATAGATCAACTGATCCTGAAAAATCTGCTATAACTGTGGTAGATGTCTTATGACTGGTATTGGAACTGGTAGTGGAATAGGTGGTCCTGGTAATGGCGTTCTTGACAATGTAAGTGAAGGTCGAATCCCTGTAAAAAGGGGTGGAGCTTTTGAAGATTCAGCAATGGAAGAAACTACAGAAGATATTGAATTAGGAAAAAATCTAGTTGCTCCTACTGCTTCAATCAAATTTGCAGATGCTCTGATTTTGAAATCCAATAGTGATTCGGTAGAGATACTTGATTGTGCTCGGGATGAAAAGCATGATCTTATAATTGACATTTATGACGATTCGGGAAGTAGTCCACCATTTCAAAGACAGAAGCAAGGAATCAGTACATTAGATTTGCAACTTTTAGATGATGACCAAAATGGGGATTTTTCTATAATTGCCGCCGCAGTTGATGATATACACCTTGAAAAGTTGATTGTAAAACCAAAAACAGCAGGAGTCGGTATTTTTTCTATTATTGATTTTGTTACAGGATGCATTCTAAATACTAAAACAGAAGTTACTTTTTCGGTAGGTCAAATCGATACTGAAGTTGAAGTTGTTTTAAATAATCCGATTATTTTATTTGATGGACAGGTAATCATATTAAATTATAATGGCCCTGATATTGCCGGACATAATTACATTTCTGATCCGACATGGGATACTCAGTTTGTCCCTTTTGCGAGGACAGTACGTCAAATTTTTATAACAAAAAATCTTGCACTGGAAGAGGATATTATTACTACTGCAGAAAGGAATAAGCTTGCAGTTATAACTGATACTGGATCAGGCGACATAATTACTGTTGCAGAACGTAACAAACTTGGTGGGCTCTCTGAAGGTCGATATCTCGGTGTATTTGTTGATCTTACAGCACTTCAGACTGCATATCCTATAGGGGTTACGGGCGATCATGCCACGGTAATATCACCCGATAATCATATATGGTACTGGGACGGCGGCGCATGGGCTGACTCTGGCACCGGTTCTGAGGGTGACATGCTTAAAGCGGTTTA
>Ga0114923_10001297_pt1 | contig 17513 bp, 23 predicted proteins | sample SumtaG_FD_89578 | JGI IMG/M metagenome (GOLD analysis project Ga0114923, IMG submission 89578) | Deep subsurface microbial communities from Indian Ocean to uncover new lineages of life (NeLLi) - Sumatra_00157 metaG | ecosystem: Environmental > Aquatic > Marine > Oceanic > Sediment | place: near...
ACTATGGATAATGATACAAAAATTTTGGGTGAAGAAGTTTTGCCGATACTTTTTGAAAGCATGAGAGATGAAAGAGTTGCGGAAACTGGTGCCTATGGAGTAAAAGTTTTTGATGAAAAAAACTTTAAAGCTTTTGTTGGTCAGGATTTTAACGATCATATGGAAGTAGATGCCTTTGTTGCTTATTGTGCTCTTCACAGAACTGAAGCTTATAAACAAGTAGGCGGGCAACCAGTAAAAGAATTTTTTTATGATATACCAAAAGAATTATGGGAAGGAAAGTGGCAAAAATGTTATACTGGCGATCTAAATATTGGAAGATATTATCAAAAAGCTGGATGGAAACTTTTAACACCAAAAGAAAGAGTTCCTGTTGTGCATTGGGGAAAGGCATATAGGACAGGAGGAAGACCAGATCCTGCTAACGATTGGTGGTATGAAAACTGCACTCATATAAGGTGCAATCCATTAAACAAATGGGAAGAAAAAAAAGGAGAAATGTGAAATGAAAGACAAAGTAACTGTAGTAATGACCACCTTTAATAACTGGGATTTTACAAGAGCTTGTGCTTTTGCTTTTAAAGAATATTACCCAGATATTAGGATAATATTTGCTGATGGTGGAAGCACTGATGGAACTGCTACAGGGTGGAATAAATTTGCTGATGATATGGTGATGCTTCCAGATGGTAAAATAGAAGATTGCAGAAATGCTGCGGCTGCAATAGTGGATACACCATTTATTCTTACTATGGATAATGATACAAAAGTTATTGGAAAAGAAGCTTTGCCCCTACTGTTAGAAGTAATGGAAGAAAAAAAAGATGCTGCTGAAACTGGTGCTTATTGTGTCAAAGTTATACATGAATTTAGACGAGATTATTGCTCACGAGTTTTTAATGCTACAATGGAATGCGATTGGTGCCCTGCTTATTTTACTCTTCATAGAACAAAGGCATGGAGAGAAGTTGGAGGTCAACCCAAAGAATATTACTATATGCAACCACCTTTTGAGAGAAGTGAAAAAGCAAAACGATATAATAATGGTGGAGATGCCTCTATTGCTAAATACTATCAAAAAGCTGGATGGAAAATCTATACTCCGAGAAAAGAAGTTCCAGTTCTTCATTTTGTTCGTGCTGCTTGGTGGAATGTTAGAGAAAATGAAAAATCTTCAAATTGGTGGAGAGATGAATTTGAACATAATCCAACAATGCCGTTAAATGATTGGGAAAAATACGAAACAGAAAAAATAGAGAATAAATAATTGAAGATCATCTTAATTTCTTTGCCTGCACCGTTTCTTTTTGAACCGGCCGTTAACCCACCATTGGGAATAGGATATATCTGTAGTTATTTAAACAGTAAAGGTTTTAACAATGTTGAGATTCTTGATTTTGCTTTATTTAAGGATTATGATTTTATTAACTCTAATGATTATTTGAAAGAGATACCTCTTGATGCTGATTTTTATGGAATATCTGCAACAAGTTCTGTTTATCATTGGTTGTATGAGATATCAAATTTCCTTAAAGAAAATACAAATGGAAAAATAGTTGCTGGCGGCGCTCATCCTACATCTATGCCAAAACAAACTATGATGGATACATCAGTTGATTTTGTTATTTGTGGTGATGGTGAAGAGCCAATGTATCAACTAATATCTGGAGTTAAGTTTGAAAAAATTCCTGGATTATGTTACAGGTTTGATTCTGATTTTGTTGTGAAAACTCGTAATTATTGTAAGGAACTTGATGCTTTGCCTTTTCCAGCCAGATATAATCTTGATAAATACAGTAGAAATATTGATGGAGATAAAGCTCTTCATCTTATTACTTTAAGGGGATGTCCATATAATTGTGCTTTTTGTGATAAAAAATCTGTTGGAGCAGGTGTTAGATATCGAAGCGTAGAAAATGTAATTGCAGAAATAGACGAAATCATTGAGCAGCATGGCATAAAAGGATTTGTTATCTGCGATGAAATTTTTCCTTTAATAAAAGAAAGAACAAAAGAATTCTGTGATGAATTTAAAAAAAGAGGCTTAAAGTGGCGTTGCTGGTGTAGGGCTGATTTAGTTAATGAAAAAGTTCTTACTATGATGAAAGATTCTGGATTGGTTAGCATACAAATAGGAATAGAGTCTGGTGATAATGACGTGTTAAAAGCAATACATAAAGGAAGCAATTATGAAATAAATAAAAAAGCATTACTTGCTTGTAAAAAAATAGGAATACCTACTAGGTGTAATCTAATGTATGGCAATCCAAAGGAAAGTCTGGAATCAGTTAAAAATACGATTCGATTAGTTGAAGAAACTCAACCTGATGAATGGACTTTGGCTATTTTAACTCCAGTTCCTGGTTCTGCAATATGGGAAAAACCAAATAAATATGGAATAGACTTTGATAGACAATGGGCAATTGATAATCACTTCATGATGACTAACAGATTTTCTGAAAGCGGTATTGGAGATGTTTGGATTTCTATAAACGGAACAACTGAAAAAGAATTTAAAGATAATTTGGAATATTTTGTAAGTGAGTTAAACAAGGTCTGCCCAAAAAAGAAAAAAGTTCAAGATACTGCTCAAATTATTGATGTTAACAAGGTGAAAGTTTTAAAGAAAAATGGATAAGAGACTCAAAATAGTTCAGGAATTTTGGAATAGATGCCCATGCAATATAAAGCATTCTCGAAGACTAGTTGGATCAAAAGAATATTTTAACGAAGTAGAGAAAAAACGATATTTTGTAGAACCGCATAATTACACTTTTCCAGAATTTTATAAGTGGAAAGGGAAGAGCGTTCTTGAAATAGGTTGTGGAATTGGTACTGATGCCATAAATTTTGCTAGACATGGAGCTAAATTAACCGCCGTAGAAATTTCACAAAATAGCTTAAATTTAAGCAAAACACGTTTTCGAGTATTTGGATTATCGGCAGAACTGCTTCATGGAAACGCCGAGTTTCTTTCTAGTTTTGTTCCAGTTAAACCATATGACTTAATTTACTCTTTTGGTGTTATTCACCATACTCCAAATCCAAAAAATGTGTTTGAAGAAATTAAAAAATACTGCGATAAAGATACTGAGATTAAAATAATGCTATATGCAAAATGGAGCTGGAAGGCGCTAGAAATAATTATAAACTATGGCAAATTCCAATTCTGGAAAACCAAGAAGCTTGTTCAAAAATATTCTGAAGCTCAAACTGGTTCTCCATTCACTTATTGTTACTCAAAGTCTGAAATTGCAAAACTAATGGATGGCTATAAAATAATCAGTATAGAAAAAACACATATTTTCCCATATAGAGTTGACAAATATTTAAATCAAAAGTATGATAAGACTTGGTATTTTAAATATATGCCGAGTTTTTTATTTACGATATTGAAAAAACTTTTTGGATGGCATTTACTAATAACGGCAAAAATAAAGGAGAATTCTTAATGGATATTAGCGTAGTTGGTTTAGGAAAATTAGGGGCTTGTACGGCAGCTTGTTTTGCCCTTGGTAAATTTGATGTGTTGGGTGTAGATATAAATGAAAAATCTGTAGATAGAATCAATAATTTTATAGCACCTGTTGACGAACCTTTTCTTGAAGATATCTTAAATATGGCCAATAGTGAGGGTCATCCTCTTACTGCAACAACTGATCATAAAAGGGCAATTACAGAAACTGATATAACTTTTATAATAGTTCCAACTCCGAGTCTTTCAGATCATACGTTTTCTGATTCATACATTAAAAAAGTATTTGATAGTTTAATTCCTGCTCTAGTGCAAGCAGATAAAGATTATCATCTATTTGTTATAGTATCAACTATCATGCCAGGAACAACAGACAAACTATATTCATATGTTAAATACTACAGCGACTATAAATTAAATAGTTCTAAATTTGGAATTGTTTACAATCCAGAATTTATAGCAATAGGATCTGTAATAAAAAATTTTTTACAGCCAGATATTGTATTAATAGGTAGCGATAAAATAAAAGATGCAAATAGAGTAAAGAAGATTTATGAACAAGTTTGTGAGAACAAACCACACATTGCATTGATAAGTTCACTGGAAGCGGAGATAGCTAAAATAGCCTTAAACTGTTTTGTAACAATGAAAATTAGTTTTGCCAATTTACTATTAAATATCTGTTCTTCTTATGACGGCTCTTCTACTAAAATAAATGTTGATAATATAACAAATGCAATTGGGGCTGATAAAAGAGTTTCTCTTTATTATTTAAAAGGTGGACTTGGTTTTGGTGGTCCTTGTTTTCCTAGAGATACAAAATCTTTTAAGGCTTATCTAAGTTCTTTAGGTTTACCTTCTTCTCTTCCTGAAATCATAGATGAATTAAATGCTTTTCAAACACAGCAGATAGTTAATAAAATAATGAATCTATCTTCAACTTTTTTTCGAGATAATATAGCAATACTGGGTTTATCATATAAAGCTGGAACGCACATCATTACAGATTCCCCATCTTTAGATATTATAGATGGTCTTTTGGAAAAGAATCTTAACATAACAGTTTATGATAAGTTTGCAATTGATAACGTAAAAGCAATATATGGCAGTAAATTATTGTATGCTTCATCTGTAAAAGAATGCTTCAATAACTCAAATATAATAGTAGTTGCTTTGCCAGAGGAGTATTTAAAAAAAGAAATAATTGAATGCTCTGCTGAAAAACATAATACTATTCTTGATTGCTGGAGAATCTTTAACAAGAGTGATTTTAAGCATAATAATTATGTTGCTTTAGGAGCAAATTGAAATGAGAATGCTGTATTATAATGATGGCAACTTGCAGGTAGTTAAGAGAGAGAATAACCTTATTCTAAATGGCTTTAAAGAAAATGGAGTTGATATAGAACTTTATGAATTGAATGATAAAGACTGGTATAGAAATAAAAGTAAACACTTTCAAGTCTACGAAAATTTTCTTGATTATGCTGATAAAACAAAACCTGATATTGTTTTTATTAGAGGATTAAGTTTTCCAGAACATTTATTACCTGAATTACAAGCTAGGCCTGATTTTCATTCAAGAGTTTCTTTCATGTTTTATTTTAGAGAAAGTGCGAGATCAATGGCTAGAGCAATAACAATGAAATCTTTGTTAGAAATGCCACAAGTAAAGAAAGGCTTTATAAGCTCTATGGTTGGAAAATACCAGGATGTTCCGAATAATTGGAAAAAAGTTAATCCAGATAAAAATAAATATATTATTGTTCCAGAGGTGTTGCATGAAACTCCAAAAGATTTTAAGGCAGATAAAATAAAAGCTCGTAGGTATTTTGGCCTACCAGAAGATAAATTTGTTTGTTTATTTTTTGGTGCCATAAATTATAGCAAAGGGCTTGATATTTTATTGGACGCTATGGAATATTTAGACGATGATTTTGAATTGATGGTGCAATCTTTTACCACAGACTTTAATTACGATTTTGATATTTTTAGGCTTTTAGGTAAGGATAAAATAACATTTAATAATTCTTTTATTGATGATGAATCTGTTGGATCTTTATTTAGTGCTTGCGATTTAGTGGTTTTACCTTATAGGAATGAATATTCTTATTCAAGTAGTTGGGTCGGACGTTTGTCTGCACTAGCGAAAAAACCCATAGTTGTCCCTAATTTTTCACCATTCAATATATTTATAAATAAATTTAAAACTGGAGAAACTTTCGAATCTGAAAGTCCTAGGGCTTTAGCTGATTCTATAAATAGGATTAAATTAAATTATGGCGATATTATGAAAAACGCCTTATTTGAACAGTATGTGGATCTTACATTGAATTGGACTGAATTAACACAAGAAATTGTTAAAAATTTATAAGAGGCTATAATGAACAAAAAAAATAATATAGGTTTTGTTGGTCTAGGCAAATTAGGATCTTGCATGGTGGCTTGTTTAGCGGATGCTGATTTTAATTTATTTGTGCATGATATTAATGCAGATAATGTTATTGATATAATAAAGGGAGTTCCACCAAAAGGTGTGCGAGAGCCAAACCTTCCAGAACTATTATTTGAAAATAGAAATAGAATTCATGATGCTACTTGTAAGACAATTATAGAAGAAACTTCGTCTTGTTTTATCTGTGTTCTTACTCCAAGTAAAATAGATTCTAGTTTTTCTATTAAACATTTGAAGGACTCATTAAAAGACCTAAGCGTTGAATTGAAGAACAGTAAAAAAAAGTATTACAATTTTTTTATAATTTCTACTGTATCTCCAGGTGCTATAGAACTAGAGTTAATTCCTTTTATTGAGAAACACTCTGGAAGAACTTTTAATCAAGATTTTGGCTTGTGCTATACGCCTTGGTTTATAGCCCTTGGAACAACAGTAAATGATTTTAAAAATCCAAACTTGATTACTATAGGATCAAACAAAAAGGAAGATGGCGATTTATTAGAATCTATGTAAAAAAAGATGATAAAAAATCATCCTGAAATATATAGGCTATCTATAGTGGAAGCTGAAATAGCAAAATTAGGTGCGAATACTTTCTCTGCTGTAAAATTGAGTCTTGCTAATTTATTGTCAAATATTTGTGAAGAATTTGATGGCGCAAATGTTGATAGAGTCAATGCAGCTATAACTGGAGATAAAAGATTTTCTCCACTATTTTTTAAGGGAGGGATGAGTTTTGGCGGACCCTGCCTTCCTAGAGATCTTAAAGCTTTTAGTAGATTATGTAAGTCAGTTGGCTTAGAGTCTTCTCTTTCTGAGGCTGCTGGAGATATAAACCAAGACCAAATATTTAGATTGTTTGAATCCATAAAGAGCTTTTCCGATTTTGAAAGAAAAAAAATAGTTATTATGGGACTTTCTTACAAACCAGGGGCTTCTTATGTTTTTGAATCTCCTTCTATGTGGTTAATAGATCTTCTTTTAGAGGAAGATTATGAAGTTATAGTTTATGATCCTCCAACCTATGAGTTTGCTCGTGAAATATTAAAAAACAAAGTGCAATATGCAGAAAATATTTCAGAATGTTTCAAAGATGACTGTTACTGTGTAATTGCTGTAAAAGATAATAAATTTACACATCTTCAGGGCATAAAACCTGGATCAGCTATTTTCGATTGTTGGAGAATTATAGATCAAAAAAATGTTCCAAATAATGTTGATGTTATATCTATAGGGCAAGGGCATTATACCTATACTTAAAATTTTATGAGAATTTTGTTAGTTAAATTAAAAGAACCATTTAAAGAAACTCAAAAGCCTTGTTATATGCCGCCACTAGGTTTATGGTCTATAAGAGGAGCAATCAATAATAAAGATAGTGTTGATATATGTGATGAGCATATAGGCGATAACATTGAAAGTTTTCTTGATAAAAATAAATATGATGTCATAGGTTTATCAGTTACTTTTTCTATTCAGCATTTTGAGTATTTAAGAGTGGCAAAAATAGCCAAAGCATCTGGAGCTTTTGTTTTGGCAGGAGGTATTCATGCTGGTGCTATAGATAAACCTGAATATGTGGATTTAGTAATTAAAGGTGGAGGTGAGCAATATTTTAATAAAGACGTTCAATTTGCTATTCCAGATTTTTCTATTGATGAATTAGAGCGTTATTGGATAAAAATGGCTCCTCATGATTTAGAATCAAAAACCAATAAATGGATAAATATTGAAACATCGAGAGGGTGCTTTAACCTTTGTAGTTTTTGTGGTATTAGAGAGTTATGGAAAAGTTGGACTTTTCTACCAACTGAAGATGTAAAAAAATATTTTAGCTTTCTTAAATTTATTGGAATTGAAGAAGTCTTTATTGAGGATGATAATGTTGCTTGGGATCAAGTAAGATTTTTAGAGATTTTAAATCTCTTAAAGAAAAATAGTTTTTTTTGGTCTACACCTAATGGAATTTTTATAAAAAATATTGCGAGTTCTCATATACTTGATACAATATTTGAAACAAAATGTTGGAAGTTAAGTCTTCCTTTTGAGACTGGAAAAAAGTCTACGGCTAAATTAATGAATCTTGGAAATAAGTGGATAGAGTTTGAATATGCATATGATTTGATAAATAAACTAAAAGAGAATAATATAAAAACAGCAGGGTTTTTTATTATTGGTTATCCCGGTGAAACATTAAAGGATATGCAAGAAACATTGGATTTTGCAAATAGTCTTCCTCTAGACGGAAGAAATATACATATAGCTACTCCATATCCTGGAAGTCCACTCTATAAACTTTGTAAAGAGAATAATTATTTAGTGACAGATGGAGAAGAACTTTATAAGAATTTATTGTATACAAAAGGCTTAATTAAAACGCCAGATTTTACTCCTCAGGAAGTTGAAAATCTGAAAAAAGAAGACAGAGATAAAGCAATAAAAAGAAAGCAGGAGCAAGAAAAAAATGGATCAAAATAAACAAAAAAATATGTGGATGTTAGCCAGATTTCCTTTTCCAGAAAATGTCTTTGAGGAATTAAATGAACATGCGTATGAGAAATTCCACATTAAACATGAACTAACAAACTGGGATTCTTTATATTCTACTAATCCTAAAGAAACCTCTAAACATCATCCAGCTATTATGAATCTGGAAGACTTTGGAATAATTGATGATATGCTGAAATATAAAACTAGAATTTTAGAAATTGGATCTTGGAATTCTTTTATTGCTTATTATCTTTTACTAAATGGAAACCCATTTTATTATGGAATAGAACCATCAAAAGAGGCTATTGAATTTTCTGAGAAAAAACTGTCTGAGGTTAATGATCAAGTCCACTTTCAATTTCAGCAAAACACTCTAGAAAACTCTACCTATGAAGACAATTTTTTTGATTACATAATTTCTTATGATACATTTGAGCATTTTAAAAATCCTATGACTTTACTTAAAAAAACATACAAATGGTTAAAGCCCGGTGGAATAACAGTTTTAGCATGCCCTAATGCAAGTGGTTTTCATCCACGGTTTTTTGGAATTTATAAATGGAGAATGCTTTTTCCTACACATGCATGGTTGCCAGATAAAGAAACTTTATTCAAGGCATTTGAATTTTGCAATTTAAAAATTGAGAAATATTTTACTTTTGGGGGATTTAAAGGACCAAGGAATATTATTAGAGGTGTTGGTAATAAATTGTTGAAATTATTTAATTTAGGAGATAGAATCGTTATTATGGCTAGAAAGGAGGAACATAAAAAATGAGTAAAACGCACTTAAAAAGAGAATATAAAACGCACTTAAAAAGAGAATACAGAACCCGACATGAAGTAATTAAAACTCTTCAAAAGAAGAATTATTTAGTGGAGATTGTTGATAGATTTGGACGCTCTGTAATCTTAAATACAAAAAAACATTTTTTGTATGATAGACCATATATAAATGAGGAATATCAGAAAGAACTTATAAGAAGAGAGAAAACAAAAAAAAGGAGAAATAAAGATGATAATGAATGAAGAAGTTAAAAGTAGAGTCAAAACAATGTTTAATGAATGGCTAGATTTAATAGAGAGTCGTGAAGCTCTTAATAAAGAAATGGGTGAATTGAAAAAGGCGGTAGCTGATACTTTAAATATAAAAACTGGTGTTGTCTCTAAATTATTTTCTTATCTCAGAAAAATATATAGTGGCGGTGAGGATGAGTTAGAAGTCCTTAGAATTTTAGCTGAAGATATAAAATGAATGAAATAGAAGTAGATGGAAAAAAGTTAAAAATAGTAACTACAATACTTCATCATAGAAGCTATGATGAAGTAAAATTTCAATATGATTGGCATAAAAATTTTGTATCTAATCCAAGAATATATTGGAATCTAGAAAAGCTACCACCACAATTTGAGAACATGATTGACAACGAACATATATTTCCTATTAATGTTCAAGATGGTAGAAAAGCAATTGATAAAATTTTTTCAAATTCCATTATTTATTTTCAAACAGATGATCCAGATTATTATATATTTTTTGGTTGGGATGCTTTTATTATTCGTAAAGATTTTGAAATTAAAAGTATTGAGTATATGGAAAAGCATAGAATCATGGCTCTTTTTCCATTTTTAGATTCTAAATGGTCTGCTCCAAAACATCCATTTGTTCAACCGATGCAAGATCTTGTGGCGAAATACTGGGCTCTGGTTGAAGGAATAATTTTTCACAAAAAAGCTTTAAAATATTATTACGAATCTATGTTTCATCCTCCATTTTTTTGGCACGAAATTAGAATGCCTACAATACTTGCTCAAGCTGGTTTTCACATAACAGCAAATCCTTTTCTAGATGAAAGATTTTTTAAACATATAAAAGATAAAAGCTTAACAGAAAAACAAATAAAAGAAGCAATTAAGATAGAAAGTGGGGCTATTCATCCAGTTAAGGACTACAAATTATTAGATTTAGTTAAGCGATAAAGGAAAGATAGTTCTGGGAGAACAAAATGGAAAAGAAAGAAGAAATAATAGAATGGTATGACAGCATGGATCAGCATACTGATCATCCCGGTGAACCTGCTCCACCCATTCCAATTTCTATACAATCTGTAGATCAATTTTCTGATAAGCCAGAAAAAAAAGAAGACCCAAAAAAAACAGTGGATAGAATAGAAAAAGGGGCAGAATTACATAAGGTAATAGCTATGAGCAAAGCTCTTAATGATAAATTAGTTTTATTGTCTGGTACATTCGATAATCCTGATGCATCAGAAAAACAAGATTCTATTAAAGACGAAGTAAAAGAAATAGCAAGAAGGATTCTAAAAATAATAGAAGAACTCTAGATGTCTGTAGAAGATAAATTAAACCAGCTAATAAAATTACAAAAAGAAGAGATTAATATTCTTGATCAACTTCTCAAATTATGGAGAAAATACGACGCTCAATATATGGAAGAAGTAGAAAAAGATAATATTGCAAATCTTTCTATTTAATTCACTTCATATATATCTATATGGATTATAATAAACTAATTGGACGTGAACCGATTAACTTAAAGCCGTCTGAGTGCTCTTATTATCTTAAAAATAAAAGAGTTCTTATAACTGGAGCTGGTGGAAGTATTGGAAGTGAGCTATCTAAGCAGATGCTTTTTAGCCTTGCTAAGAGACTATATTTATTTGATCATAGCGAACAGAATCTCTTTGAGATAGATAGAGATCTTAGTAAGATCAAGAACAAATATTCTTTGCTTACTCATATTGAACCAGTAGTTGGAGAATTACAAGACCCTTCTTACATTGATTTTATAATTAAAAGACTTAATGTTGATATTGTTTTTCATGCCGCTGCTCATAAGCATGTGTTTTTGTCAGAAAGAAATCCTGTTGAAACTATCAAGAATAATGTTTTTGGTACTTTAAATCTTATAAATTCTTGTAAAAAATTTAATGTATCAAAATTTATTTTGATCTCTACCGATAAAGCTGTTGAGCCAATTTCAATTTATGGTGCTAGTAAATTTCTAGCAGAAGAATTGGTTCTAAATGAATTCGATTCTCATCGATTTTTAATAGTTAGATTTGGTAACGTTATAGGCTCTAGTGGAAGTGTGATTCCAATTTTTGAAGAACAAATAAAGCATGGAAAGCCATTAACTGTATCTAGTAAGCTCGCTAGACGATATTTTATGACCATTGAAGAAGCTGTTTCATTGGTTATAAGAGTTGGTGATGTAGGACTCGGTGGAGAGTTGTATATCCTTGATATGGGAGAACAGGTATATATAGAAGATATTGCCAAAAAGTTAATGAAATTATACAATAGAGAGGATCTTAATATAGAGTATGTGGGATTAAAAAAAGGAGAAAAAAAAGAGGAAAAACTGTATTTTGATGATGAAGAAGTTGAATCTACAGATTTTCCTGGTATTTTACGTGCCAAGAGAGTGATACGAATGGATATAAAAAATACCATAAGGGAATTAGCTCCAATTTGCTTTTTTGATCATAATTTTCCAGAACTCTATAGAAATAGAATTGAATTGAGAAAGTCATTTAATAAGATTTTGCCAACCATAAAAATGGGTAATAGGAGATATTAAGGATATGTCAGATAATCAAAAGCCAGAAGTTGCACCAGTTAAACCTGCACCACAAAAAGAAGTAGTTAAAATCACTAAGCCAACAAAGAAAAAAAGAACTAAACCAATTAGTTCAATGCAAACTAAATTAAACAATGCAGAGAAATCAAATAAAAAAATAAAACTATTGTTGGGAATAGTCTCTTTTTGTATTCTCTTGCTAGTAACAGGGGCGGTGTGGTCTACAGTAGGAATGCAATTTTATATGAAAACTTTAAAAAATGAATATGTCGAAGCTGTAGAATCTGCTAGACAGTCAGTAATTTCAGGAGTATTTTCTGTTAATAAAGTAATAAGAAATAAGGCACCAACAAGAGCAGAAAGGCTTGAGGTTTTTATGACTAGGGCTAAAGGAATTATATTACAATATAATTCAGAATCTGATTTAGAAGATGAAGACATAAACAGGATGTTGAAAATAAATTTTGATTTGTCTGAACAGCACGTTATTTCTCCATATATTTTTCTTGCATTTGCAGCAACTGAATCGAATTTTATGAAGACAGCTGAATCAAGCACTGGTGCTCGTGGGATTGTTCAATTTATGCCTTCTACTATGAAAATATTAGTTGGAGAAACTTACAAAGATAAGATAGAATTTAATCCAATAGAAGCTTGCCGAGCTTGGTATAGATATTTTGTTGTTCTTTACGAAGCTACTAGTAGAAATTTAAAGTGGACTGCTGCAGCATACTTGTCGCCAATAGCAATTCAATTTATGAATCAAGGCAAAACAATCGAAGAGTTTATGGCATGGATTGTTTCTCAAACCGAAAATGAAGAAGATTATCCTTTTTTAATTGAAAAACTTTCCCAAGAATTTTCTGAGGCTTTAGAGTAGAGTGGTACTAGGCAATAAAAAAATAAGTAAAGGCAGTAACGAGTATTATATAATTGCTGAGATTGGTATTTCATTTTATGACATAGCAGAAAGATTTGAAATAGATCCTGTTACAGCTGCCAAGATAATGATTTATCAAGCTGCAGAGGCTGGAGCTGATGCCATAAAGTTTCAAATTTTTAAAGCAGAAAGATTAACCTCTGACCTTAAAGATTTAGAATTTTTTAGTAAACGTGATAAACTTAAAATTGAGGATTATTTTGAATTAATAAAGTTTTGTAAAAAGCTTAATGTAACCTTTGCTGCAAGTTTATTTGATGAAGAGTTAGTAGAAATTTTTGGTCCTGAATTATCTTTCTTTAAAATAGCCTCTCCAGATTTAACTTATCGCCCTCTTATTGATAAAATATCAAAATTTCAAAAACCGATTTTGCTATCTACAGGGGCTTCTACTAGTCGTGAAATAAAATGGGCTATTGTACGGATTTTAAAGCATCCTTGTGAGATAGTGTTGATGCATTGTATTGCATCTTATCCATCAATGTTTGATGAATTACATTTGGGTTTTATTGAAAGGTTTTTGTATCCCCCTATCTTTAATAGAGAGGAGCTTATAAATATTCATGGAAAATACGAGATTATTCCTGGATATTCTGATCATGCAATTTTTAATAAAACTGTTCTTTCTACTGCCTATGTCCTCGGAGCAAGAGTAATAGAAAAACATTTTACACTTAATAAAGACATAGAAATAGACGGTAAACAAGGTGATCATGCACATTCCATGTGCCCAGAAGATTTGAAATCTCTTTGTAAAGAACTAGATTTTATAAAAAAAATAATCAAAACAGAACCACATTATGAAAGGCAATTAAATAAATCTGAAGAACCAGTGAGAATTTATGGTAGAAGAAGCATCTTCGCCAAAGAAAATATTAACGAGAATGAAAAAATTACTTATAATAATATAACATATTTACGACCAGGAACTGGAATATCTCCAATGAGTGTAAATGATATTGTGGGATTAAAAACTTTGACTAAAATAGAAAAAGGGGTTATGATTGACTATTCTATGTTAAAGAAATGATCAATAAAAAAATAGTAAATATTTTAGTTTTTGTAAAATTTTACAGACGAGAGGGGAAGATTTTTCAGCATTTCATATTTAAGAACAATAATAAATTTCTTAATGAGAAATATCTAATTTACTACAAACTTATTTCTAAAATTAAAGAACACGCTTTAGTTAATTTAGGCCATGCTTTTCTCTCCAAAAGAGAAGAAGAGGATAGAATAGTTTTGGAATACAAGGGAACAGAGAAATTTTCCAACTTTTATTTTATGTTAGTTGGCACTGCTGCACCATTTTCAGGTTGTAAATTTTGTAGACATAAAGGCAAGGAAGAAGGATTTTTCTTTTATTGCATTTTTCAAAACTATAAGTTAATGAGTAAAGAAATTGAAAATTGTAGATTTTTTAAGGAGAAAGAATGATAGTTTTTGTAGATATGGATATGACTCTTGTAGACTTTTATAATCATTTCATGAAATATGCAAAGTTTTTTCTTCTTCATCGTCAAGATTTTGATATTCATAAAGAAGTTACAAATATTCATGATTTAAAAACCTGTAGTTGCACATCATGGGTTGAAAGTCTTGGCATAGAAAACAATATAGCATGGTATATACGATGTGATGTTTTTGATAGCTTGATATTCTGGATTTCTATGCTATTTTTGAATGAGAATACTTATGAAATTTTTATGGATTTATGTAATCGTCATGATGTATACATTTCAACATCTGCTTTTAATTCAGATTCGTTTCCTTGTATTGAAGGAAAAGTAAGATGGATAGATAAGCATTTACCATTTTTTGATAAGACCAAGCTTATTTATTGCCATCATAAAGAGCTTTTGAAGGGCGATATTATTATTGATGATTATGTCAGTGTTTTAGAGAAATTTAATGGAACAACAATAGCTATGGACTATCCCTATAACAATAAAGTTAAGACTGATTATAAAGTAAGAAATTGGTCAGATATTAAAAGGCTGTTAGAATTATGAATGTAGTTTTATTTATACAAGCGAGATTAAAATCCGACAGGTTGCCTAATAAAATGATACTGCCTCTTTGTGGTCGTTTTGTTATAGAACAAGCTTTAGCAGCATCAATTTACATAAATGTGGATAGGCATATTTTACTTACTGATTATGAAAGTTATGACACCCTTTGTCTTTATGCTCATAAATATGGGTTTAAAGCTTTTTCTGGTCCAGAAGAAAATGTGTTAAAACGCTTTTGCAATGCTATCAGATATTTTGATGCAGATGTTGTTTTACGCCTAACAGCTGATAAAGTAATAGTTTCATACGAATATATCAATAAAATGATAAAAAGTTTTTTAGATTCTGATTTAAGAGAAATTTCTTTTATGCATTGTACTGGTCAACCATATGTTCAAACTACTGCTGGGATATTTAAAGCCAGCGCTTTACTTGAAATGGAAAAAAGAGATGATTTGACTATGTTTGACAAGGAACATATAAAACCATATTTTCTTAAAAATTATGAATTTGTAACTGATGTATCTCACATAGAAGGGTGGGATGAAAATATTAAACTAACAATTGATACTGAAGAAGATTATCTTTTTATAAAAAAACTCTTTGGTGATTTATACCGCAACAGACCGATTGCAGTAGAGGATGTGTTAGAGTGGTATAAGAATGAATACAAAAATCCCTAAATTTATTTTAGATAATCCAAGCGGATTAATTGAAGAATTAGAGCCAAAAGATGGGGGCGCATATCTTACTCTTATTTGCCCTGCTTGTAATCGTAGGGAAGCTTTATATATAAAGGTAGCGATAGAATAACATGCAACAGAAGAAATAATTGTGCTTATAGTATAAGCCTTACGGATTACATAAAAGAAACAAACGATCTTACAGAAGATAGAGTTTTAGATTTTATTCTTCAGTCCTATGGAAACCCACAAGAAATAATATCTTATGAAGACAGGCAAGATGAACAGATAGAAGAAAAAACTGTTGAACTTCCAGAAGGAATTAATTATTTTTCAGGTAAAGAATCTTTTATAGAAAAAAGGGCTTTTAATTACTTAGTTAATAGAAATATTCCAAAGAAAAACATTAAAGACCTTGGATATATTTTTGAGCCAGGAAGTTTTTTTCATGAGACAATATTTATTCCGTTTTATGAGAACAAAAATATTGTTTATTTTGTTTGCAGGGATTATACAAATAAGAAAACAAAGAAATACCTTAATCCAAAAGGCATTAATTCTAAGCTATTTGTTTATAATCTTGATAAGATTGAAGAAAATGGAGTTGTATTTATTTTTGAAGGATTAATGAATGTTTTAGCTCTTGAAAGTCAAGTGGGAACTGCTATGTTGTCAGCTGATTTGGGAAAAAATCAAGCAATAAAGATTTGTAGTAAGATTCCTAAAACTGTAGTATTTGTTCCAGATAATGATGAAGCCGGAAGAAGAAGTTTAAAAAGAAATATAAATTTATTTATGAGATATAAACCTCCATCTTTAGATATAGAAATTTTCGTATATTTATTAGAAGATGCTGAAGATTTTAATGCTACTGGTAGAAATTATATATCCCTACAAGATTGTTTGCGGTGGAGAAATAATGTTTTATTACCTCTAAAAGAAAGGTTGATATGAAATACAAGGAAAAGCATAAAGATTTATTCTCAGTAGATTTTAAAAAATATACTCCAGCTCATTGTATTTCTTCTGATTGTAAAATGGGAGCTGGCATTGCAGTGCCAATGCGAAAGAAGTTTAAGCTTGGTGGACTTGAAAATAGCATAGAGCCAATATTTAGAAAAAGCCCTATTTGCATATATTATAATGGAGTCTATAATTTAACTACCAAGAAAAAATATTGGCATAAACCAACTTATTACTCTATGGGAATAGCGTTAAATTCTATGAGAATTCATGCTGAACAACATAAAATAAAATGCATTGCGATGCCAAAAATCGGGTCTGGTCTTGATCAACTTTCATGGCCCAAGGTTAGAGAAATAATTAAGATAGTTTTTGGTGACACAGATATAGAAATATTAGTTTGTTATAAATAAAGGAGGGTAAAAATGGATAACAAACCATTCAATTTAGTTTGTTTGTCTTGCAGAAATATATACGAAGGATATTATAATAATCAGCCGTGTCCAGAGTGTGGAGAGAAGGAAACAATAAGATGGATGTTGAAAAGGGAGTTTCATATTACCAACCCACATAAAATTACGGTGGAAAATATGAAAATAAAAGTGAACCTAAAGTTACGGTGGAAAATATGAAAAAAACGGTGATGATTATTGGAGCTTCAATGTCTCAGCTCCCTACAATTAAAAAAGCCAGAGAAAAGGGTTGGACTAGTATAGTGGTAGATGGTGATCCAAATGCTTTATATAAAGATGAGGCTGATATATTTGAGGTTGCTGATATTAGAAGTCCTGAAAAAGTATATGAAGTTGCTAAGAAATACAAACTAGATGGAGTAGTTGTTCCAGGAACTGACTTCCCAGAAACTGCTGCTTACGTGGCAGAAAAAATGAA
>Ga0114923_10001299_pt1 | contig 17511 bp, 16 predicted proteins | sample SumtaG_FD_89578 | JGI IMG/M metagenome (GOLD analysis project Ga0114923, IMG submission 89578) | Deep subsurface microbial communities from Indian Ocean to uncover new lineages of life (NeLLi) - Sumatra_00157 metaG | ecosystem: Environmental > Aquatic > Marine > Oceanic > Sediment | place: near...
ATCTGCACATTTTCTAGAGCTGAAAGAACCGGAATCAGGGTAAAAGTCTGGAAAATAAAGCCCATTTTAGTTGCACGGTATTTTGTCTTTCTTCGATCTTTCATTTTTCCCAAGTCCTGCCCATCTATAAAAATTTTGCCTGAAGTTGCCTCATCAATCCCTGAAACAACGTTCAAAAGAGTAGTTTTTCCAGATCCAGACGGCCCCATCACACCGACCATCTCGCCCCTTTTGATCTCTAGATCGACCTTTTCAAGAGCGCGCACTTCATTCTCTCTGCCTTTATTATAAATTTTCGAGACGTTGTCCGTTTTTATAATTATGTCATTACTAATTTCTGGCTCATTTCTTTCCTTTTTTCGTCTAAACATTTTAATAATTTTAATAAGTAAGTTATTCCGGATAATTTGTAGCCTCAACAGGACTCAATTTTGCAGCCTTAATCGAAGGCCATAGAGAGAACACAATTGAGGCAATATAAACAATCGCTGATATCACAAATACCTCTTTGAAAGCGAACACAGGCTTCACATCAGGTTGATCACTAAATGCAATATAGAATTCATTCAGAGCACCCAAAGTTCCCATTGAAATTCCAACAATTATTCCCAAAAGAGTTATGAAAGTCGCCTCAAGAAAGAAACTTCCAAGAATCATAGATCTCTGAAATCCAAGACTTCGAAGCATTCCTATCTGCTGGCGTCTCTCCTGCACTGATCTTGTCACGATAATAGCCAAACCAGAAGCCCCAACAATCAAACTAAACCCCAAAAACGCCTGGAACATCAAAATCATACTCTCCATAAAACTCTCGGCAGTCTTTGCAAGATCATTCAGCTCAAAAATCTGCATGATATTGTAGTCGATCAATTCTCTTTTCAGATCCTTTGTCGCTTCCTCTATATCTGCCCCTTCCTCATATTTAATCAAAACCTCAGAATTTGAAAACTGGTTAATATATTGCTCATCAAATTGACCATGAATAGCCTCTGAAGTAGTAATAACACTCGGATAAAAATTCATGTCTATAAATCCACCGTGCTGCCCGCTTGCAATTCCAACAACTTGTTTCTCCTGCACCTCTGTATTGAAAAAATCTGCAATTTTTATAATATCACCAAGCCTAACTTTAGGCCTTTTTCCATACCCCTGCTCAGTAAACGCTGCGCCAATTACCACCTTTGATGGATCATCAATCACAGCTCCCCAAACCTCTTCGTCACTTTCATAATCTTCAAGCCTTTCAGACAGCTTGATGTCTTGACTCTGAATATAGTCCTTTGGCAGACCATCCAATTGAGTATTGAAAAAATCTTCATCGTCAAAGTCATATAGCTGTGGCCCTCCTTGAAAAGCCTCGTCATCTAAATCCCCATATTTATGTTCAGGCATTATCACATTTGTGTGAAGCATTTGAGTTACATCTTCCGTGCCTTCTATTCCCTTTGATTTTTCCACTATCTCACCCAATTGATCATTTGTCACATCAAATGAAGGCAATACCATGACTTCATATCCTCCAAGAGTTTCCTCCAACGAATCCTGATTCACCTGCCTCATTGTTACCTTGAGCATACTAGTATAAACAATCAAGAATATCACAAGAGCAAACATCACAAGAGTCAGACCAGTGCGAGTTTTACTCTCAGCAGGATAACGAAGCGCAATCTTCACTACTGGATTGAGCCCCTTAAATGGCCTCAAAAGAAATGAGATCAATTTAATGATCACATTCATATTGTATGTCACAGCAAGAGACATCGAAATCACCAATGTAATTCCACTTATGAAAAATAGCCCTATTGCCATCTGCGAATCTCCTGCTTCTAGAAACGCATCAAATTTCGAAAGAAGTCCTGTGAAGATGACTATAGCCAGACTACTGAGAGTTACCGTGTATCCATTCACATCTTTTTTGAAAATCAATTTGACCAATCTATTGAACAAAAACGTACCAAATATCAATGTAAACACAAACCCTACATACAGGGCATATGACTGAACTACATTTACGGTCTCTTCAAATTTCGCCTCACTCAGTTCTGCAATTGCGTTTCCTCCTTCTTCCCTCATAGTATCAAAATAGCTTCTTGCTAAGAAAAAGAAGACCAAATTAAATATACTTGCGAGTGTAAGAAGTCCCAAAAGAAGTGTTGTAAGAATCCAGCGCAAGTCTACTTTGGACTCTTTGTACTCTTTAATATTCCTGATAGCAGCTACAATATTTAATTTACTTATTTTGTAGCTTGAGAAAACCGCAGTTAGAATCGTGATAATAGCTCCAGCAGCAAATGCAATCACCAGACTATCAAGCTGAGCATCAAAAACAATCTTGAACACATCTCCCATATCCACAAGTTCCAAAAGTTCTTCAAACATCTTGCCAAGTGACCAGATCAAAAAATATCCAATACCCACTCCAGCTAGCGCACCAATCAAGGATGAAACAACAGAATATATGAAGCCTTCGTATATGAAGGTTTTAGTTAGCTGAAATCTAGTCAAAGCAATCGCACGCAAGATCCCCATCTCATATTTTCTTTCCGCTGCAAGCATAGAATACAAATTCACAATCAAGAGAATTCCAGCGAATATTCCAAAAAGGCTCATCACCAAGAAAAAATTTGAAAACATCTTCATGCCATAACCATCAAGCGCTTGAGATTTTACCTCTATAACACTCAAGGAAATTTTATCCGATTCAAACCCCTTCAGATTCTCCTTCAAGCTTTTCTCAAATTCCTCCCCTTCATAATTTTCAGGCTCGATCCCACCTTTTGCAGACACAAATGCCGCACTTGTAGCCCCTTCAGGAAGTCCAAGCTCTTTATTCACATACTTAATATTTGCAACCATAGAAGGATCTCCTGGAGCTTTCTCATCTTCCAAAATCTCTTGGACTTTGAAATCTATAACCACACTTCCAAATGGAACTCTCATTTGATCTCCCTCATTTAGTTCTAGCTTCTTTGCAAGAGTTTTACTAATATATGCACTATCTTCACCTTGCAGTTCATCCAGAGTTTTTGGATTTTCTCCAAATTCATTGTATTTATCAAAATCAACTGCCCAGAAATCGATTGAATAAACATTTAGTTCTGCTTCCCCATTTTCGTCAAGCTTTTGTGGAGCAACCTGAGTGAAATGCAAAGGCAAAAATCCATCGATTTTATCCTGAGGGAGTCTAGCTTCAATTTGATCTGCCTCGTCTTCGCTCATGTAAACAATCGGGCTATCAAAAATTGCTTTCTCCTGAAGAATAATATATCCATCTAACTCCCCCACTTGTTCATTCACGATATTTAGAAAAGTTTTATCAAGAGAATCTGAAAGAACTAATGAACCAGAGATAAGTGCTGCTCCAACCATTGAGCCAACAACTACCATGATCGTATTTCCAAGCCTTCTTCTCACGTTCCTAAGCCCAATTTTTCGAGGGATTGGACTTCTCAAAGCGGAAACAATAATTATGAAAGAAAGCACCAAGAAAATAGATATAGAAAGTATTCCAAGAAAACCCATAGCAAAACTTTAAAAATTTTTGATAGTTACAACTTGCATCATATCATAAAACAATTAAATTGATCTCACAACTATAGTATAATTGGATATTAACAAGTCTAATATGGAAGAAGAAAGTAAGAGTAAGCCCAAAAACATCATAGACACAGCCATGAACCTGAATCGCAAATCAGATGAACTGTGGAGAAAGTTTGTGATCTGGATCTGGATTGCTGGTGGAGTCTATATTGTATACCTGGTGATAGCATATTTATTTGGCAAGATTGGACTCTAACTCATGAAAAAAGTATTCATCGCAATGTCAGGCGGGGTTGATTCATCCGTAGCTACTGCTATTTTGAAAGATCAAGGATATGACTGCACCGGAGTATATATGAAAAACTGGTCGGGGGATGACTATGGATTGCAGGTTGACTGTCCTTGGGAAAAGGATCAGGAGGATGTTGAAAAAGTGTGCAAAGTGCTGGATATTCCTTTTCGCTCTTTCAACTTTGAAAAAGAATACCGCGCACGCGTAATCGAATATTTTTTCACTGAGTATAAAGCAGGCCGGACCCCAAATCCTGATGTGATGTGCAATAAGGAGATCAAATTTCATTTGTTCTTGGAACGGGCTTTAGCTGAAGGAGCTGACTTAATCGCGACCGGGCATTATGTTCGGAAAAAATCCAGCAATGGTGCACATCAATTACTAAAAGGCAAAGATCCAAACAAAGACCAAAGCTACTTTCTATATAATCTCACTCAGGAACAATTAGCAAAAACACTCTTTCCTATTGGGGAACTATTGAAGCCTAAGGTTCGCGAACTTGCTAAAAAATACAAACTTCCAAATGCTGACAAGCCTGATAGCCAAGGTATATGCTTTATTGGCGAGATTGATGTGCAGGAGTTTTTGCGTTCTAGAATTAAACCGCATAAAGGTGACATCATTGATCTTGATTCAAAAGAAAAAGTTGGCGAGCATGATGGAATCGAGTTCTTTACCATTGGGCAGCGCGAGGGATTGGGTATTGGCGGCACGAAGGAACCGTATTTTGTGGTGAATAAAGACGGGAGAAAGAACATTCTGTACGTTGGGATGGGAATTGACCATCCGAAATTATTTAGAAAAGAGGCTGTTTTAGAAAATATGCATTTGATTGATGCGTCAATGAGCGTACAAAATCTAACAGGGAAAGACTTACAAGCCTCAGTCAGATACAGACACAAGCCGCAAGCCTGCAAAATCGAGTCAAAGAATAATAGAATCAAAGTCACATTTCAAAAACCACAAAGAGCAATTACACCTGGACAGAGTTTAGTTCTTTATAATGAAGAGATTTGTTTAGGAGGCGGTATCATTACCACTGACTGATAGTTCAAGCTCCAATCGCAATCGTGTCCTATCATTAACATTACAATCACCACAATATGTCAGCTCTCTAACTAGATCTGATTCGTCAACTAGTTCTCCTACTCTCTCTTGTAGTCGAGCATCATGCCCGATCCTATAAAGATGAGTTCTATCAAAATATACTTCTAAAAAATCATCGCCTAAGAAGAATTGAGGAGGACGGAAAATACGTTCAAATCCACTTCCTATATCCACAAGTGATGTCAGCCGCACCATGAGTGGCTCCAAGTACAGTTGCAAATGCCCCTGCTCAAGTAGTGAGAAGGTAATATCCGATCTATCAAGCTCTCCCATTAAAGAACTTTTTCTATACCAGGCACCATTTGCTTTTTGCGTGATACTACTCCATCAAGCTCCATTACTCCATTTTCAAATTCCTCTCCAAAAGCTTTCTTAGCAAGCTCTTCTTCCATATCCCCAAACACTATCAAGTGTGACTTGGTATTTAATATATCAACAGTAAAGAAAAATAGTCCATCTAGCCCTTCCTCCTTTTTCAGCTCTTCTGCAGCCTTTTTCAATTCATCCAGCATTTTCAGAGAATTCTCAGGTTTTGTAGTTTCAAGAACTGCGATTCGCATTTTATTACCCTTTAGAGCAAAAATCTTGCTGTCAGAGAGCAAGATGTCTTTACCACTCATTCCAGATAAATCAGATTTTGCCTCAAACATCTCACTAGCCAGTTCCTCCATCTCAACTTCTGCCATACTTGCCAGATCATCTGCAACCCTTTTATCCATCTCAGTTGTAGTTGGACTTGTGAAATTTAGCGTATCAGATAGAATGGCCGCAAGCATTATTCCAGCCATCTCCTTTGGAATTTCAACTACCTTCTCGCTATTTATGATCTCCCACATGACGGTCATGGTGCATGCATAGGGGCGAATCGTAAAAGAAATTGGTCCAGGAGTGCTCAAACCACCTGCTAATTTATGATGGTCCACGATCTCCAAGAGTTCCGCCTTGTCATGGCCTTTAATCAATTCGTCAGGATTATTTGTATCAACTACGATGAGTTCATCTCCCTCTTTAAGTTCTTCCAAAAGCTCAGGCTTATCAAATCCAAATTTCTTCAATACAAACTCCGCCTCTCTATTAATTTCGCCAGTTACAAATGCTTTTGCGTCCATTCCTTTGTGCTCATTCAAATACCAAGCGTATACAATAGGCGCACATGTAGAATCAGTGTCTGGCGCTAGATGGCCGATTATCTTAATCATTAAAAAAAATTAATAGATATATTCTGTTAGGAATTATGGCAAGAACAGGAAATTTTCGCAAATTACCTTAATTATTTTAAACCAAAAGTGAAACCTGATTTCTAATTAAAAGAGCGAGGATGATATAATGCATATTTAGTAGGAATTAATTGTGAACATAGATACTTATAACCCACAAGAAAATTTTGAAAGAGCTCGCAGCGAAGTAACAGAGTTGATAAATGCTGGATACATTGGATACGAGACAATTGTAGATGCAACGAATATCCTTAGAGAATACAGGGTTTCTCCTATAGACTACTATAGATGGGTTCGAGAACAACGAGGATCTAATGCTGAATCAAGTGATTATTTACCACATGTCACGCAAGATGACCCAGGCCGTCAAAGAGCGCTAATAGATCTAGGCGTAGGAATAGAGCTCACAAGAACACTGCCTCGTACCCTAACAGAAGCAAATGCTCAGATCACACTACCGCTCAGTTTAGATGGACAAACCGCGGCGCAAATGGAGGCCCACTTCGACGTATTAATGAGTATAGGGATCTATCAAGTTGGAGATATGGGGAATGTACTTGAGAGATGTTTCTTACATAGCATAGAGCCTCATGAGTTAGGTCGACCAGATGCAGAGCATATCTCACCAGAAGATTTTATAGCTCATGACATTGCACTTCGTGCCTATGCATATTCATCAAATGATGTGACAAATGATAGATTGGGGGAAATGCTGGGAGAGCTACGCTGGGCTCCAAGAGACGCTTTCATAGGGATGGCTAGAGAACTGTATGCAACAAATGCAGGAGGAGTACCAATACTCAACCCAGAGGATTCTGCAGATATCTTTGCAAGAAAGATCAAGGATGTTCGAAACTATTTAAGAAATATGCCGGACAACTATAATCATGAAAAAAAAATCAATTTCACTAGATGGTTCGTCATTGATTTCATAACAGCAATTAATGCTGACTTCTTCGACCAAGTTATTGCGGCAAAAACACTTCTATTAAATCAGATCACACTCCTAGGTGGAGACATTACGCCTGAAAAAGTGGGCACAACAATGGAAAAAATTACCCAAGATACATACAGGCAAGCTGCAGGCTTATTTACTCAAGGGGAAAATCTCTACTTTACCCTAAGTCATCCACAACGCCATGATGCGACTATACAACAAATGAGAACGAATGGAATGCTTGAACTAATTGCAAGCATAATGGAACAAATCCCAACGTAACCTCCTAACACGGCACTACAGCATTTATTTCAATAACGCAATCAGTACTTGCATCTATCTCTCCTGGATCAAGTGTACTAATATCAACTACACAATAATCTCCTATTCTTCGTGCATGAAATTTATATTGCCCAAGAACCTCATCAAATTCCTCCAATGTTCGCGCAATGGATCTATCTGAATCCACATCTCCATTAGTACAAATAACCCGGCACGAGAATTCCCAGCCAGTACCAGCACTAGTAGTTTCATCATGGAGCAATCTTTCACCAAACTTAGCCCGAAGCCCATAAATATGCAAATCGACTATTTTTTTTGGATCTAATTCAGTTGAAGGCATAATGCCCGCTTATATCATAAATCCTACAATTCAACAACTTCCTGCTCGCCTGTTTCCATATCCTTTATTTGAACTGTGTTTTCCTTTGCTTCGTCTTCTCCAATTATATATACACTTGCAAAGCCTTTTTTGTCCGCATACTCCATCTGCTTACCTAATTTTTTCGCGTCTGGATAAAGTGATACTATCAGTCCTTGCTCTCGCAGTTTTCCAGCTAGTTCAAATGCCTCTTTTGTGTACCCTTTCATATTCGCTACCATAACCTTCTCACTTTCACCTTCATCAGATAATTTCATATCCCGCTCTTTCATCACTTCAATAATTCTCTCAATCCCAAAAGACCCACCAGTTGCTGGAATATCTCTCCCAAGAAACCCACTAACAAGCTTGTCATAGCGGCCGCATCCTGCCACAGATCCGACTCCACCCTCTATCACCGTAATCTCCCAAACTGGGCCAGTATAGTATGCAAGTCCGCGCGCAATTGTTGGATCATATTTTAATTTCTCTTCGTCACCCACCAGTTCGATGATTTGCCTAATTTCGTCAATTCCCTCTTTCCCCTCTTCCACTTCACCAAGCTTCTTCTCCAGATCTGCCAGCTTTTCCATACTAGTCGACCCCATGAGTTCAAGACAGCTGAAAATCTTATCAACCTGAGCCTCATCCAGTCCACGAGAAATCAGATCGTCTTTAGTTTCAGCAGGCTTTCTTTTCTCCCACTTATCAACTGCATAAACAATCTCATAAAACTTATCCTCAGCGCCAGCATATTTTGCAATTCCATTGAGAATCTTTCTATTATTAATTCGAATAATAAATTCCTGAAATCCAAGCTCGTTCAGAATCTCAATCGCCATAGTGATAAATTCAGCGTCCGCCACCATAGAATCCGTACCAAGGCAATCAGCATCACATTGATAAAATTCTCTAAATCTTCCTTTTTGCGTATTGTCAGCTCGCCAAACTGGCTGGATCTGGTATCTCTTCCACGGAAGTTTAATTTTGTCTTGATATTGAGCCAGAACTCTCGCAGTAGGCACTGTCAGATCATACTTCATGGCCACCTGCCGACCTCCGAAATCCTTGAAATTATATACCAGCTTCTCTTCCTCACCATATTTGCCCATGAGAATATCCCAGTACTCTAAGGTCGGTGTTTCCAAAGGCTCATATCCATACTTCTGAAAGATCTTTTCAAAAACTGCAAAGACCTGTTTTCGAAATTGGAGATCTTCGGGCAGGAAGTCGCGAAAGCCTTTTAAAAGTCTTGGTTTGATTTTTTTCATTAATTTAATTTAAGATATCTAATTATACATGTGTACACATCAAAATGGAAAATTTTCACCTAATCAGAAGGTATCTCTTTCTCCTTACTATAACAATATGGACGATCGTCCATAATCCGCTCTGCAAGAAAATCATGGATCTTCACATTTGAGAACTGTTTTGTCATTTTTATTAGTATTTCCATCATCCCCGATCGGGGATATTATCCTAGTATGTCCGAAGCATTGAGTAAGAAGTCGAACAGTTTTAGTTCTTCGACATATTTTCCTCAAAAAGGTAAAATTGGAGTATGGCCACCCCAATGATGAAACAATATAATAAGTTGAAGGCTCAGAATAACGATGCGATTTTGCTATTTCGACTTGGGGATTTTTATGAGGCGTTTGATGATGATGCCAAAGAGATTGCGAAAATACTGAATATCACACTTACGGGACGGGGCAAGAGCGAAAATCGCATACCAATGGCCGGGATTCCGCATCACGCTATGAAGAGGTATTTAAAGCGTTTAGTTAGAGCTGGACGAAAAGTGGCTATTGCGGAGCAAATGGAGGAGCCGCAAGCAGGGAAATTGGTGGAGCGCGAAATTGTGAAGATTGTGACAGCTGGGACAATTTCCGATATTGATTATCTGGATGAAGCACAAAACAATTATCTTTCCGCAATTTATGAAAAGGATGCGATTTATCACCTTGCGTTTACGGATTTGACCACTGGCGAATTTCACACCATTTCTTTTGGAAATTTCGCTGATCTTGAAAATGAAATTTACAGGTTGAGAACAAATGAGATTATCACAGATGATGCCACAAAGGGAAAAATTGAGAGAAACTCGCCCCACATATCCATCACTGTTCCAGAATCAGAAGTCTGGAACGCTGAAAAGAATTACACACTTTTAAAAGCGCATTTTAAAATCTCAAATCTCAAAAGCTTTGGCTATAAGAAGCACGATCCAGAATTGATTCCTGCAGGAGTGATTTTTGACTATCTTCAGCAAACACAAAAAAGCTCTCTTGAGCACATCAAGAAAATCACCAAAATCAATCGTTCTATTTATATGAATTTGGACCCAGCCACAATCACGAACCTTGAACTCATTCATTCCAGGGATCAGGACAAAAAAGATGCATCCCTTTTTGGAATTCTTAATCATTGCAAAACAGCAATGGGTCAGCGCAAGTTGAGAAGTTGGATTCTAAATCCTTTGATCAAAATAGAGCCTTTGCAAAAAAGACTCGATGCAGTCGACGAACTAATTAGCGATCCAGTAAAATTATCAGAAATCCAGGAGGCCTTAGATAACATCTGCGATCTAGAAAGAGTAGTTTCAAAAATTGGAACCGGATCGATAAATGCCAGAGATTTATTATATTTGAAAACCTCTCTTGAACAAATCAAAAGGATAGAAGAATTAACAGACAAATACAAAAGCGAACTAGTCAATCTTTTGCAAAATCTTTCAAAAAAGGAGCAAGAATCAATCCAATCCTTAGTTGAATTAATTGAAAATTCAATTACAGATGATCCGCCAAACACAATCATGGAAGGGGGGATGATTCGCCAGGGACATAATGCCGAGCTGGATGAAATTAAAAAAATTGAAACCAAGGGCAAAGACTGGCTCAAAGAACTCCAAGTCCAGGAATCAAAGAGTACAGGCATCGCATCCTTGAAAGTAAAATTCAACAATGTGTTTGGCTACTACATCGAAATCAGCAAATCCAATCTAGACAAGGTCCCAGAGGATTATATTCGCAAACAAACCCTAGTAAACGCAGAAAGGTTTGTCACAGAAGAACTAAAGGAGTGGGAAAACAAAATTTTGAATGCAAGTGACAAAGCGAACGCACTTGAATATGAAATTTTCGAATTTTTGCGAGATGAGGTAGCAAATCATATCGATTTGTTACAAAAACTAGCTAGCATAATCTCATCAATTGATGTCTTTGCAAATTTTGCCCAAATTGCCAGACTGAATAACTACTCAAAGCCCACCCTAACCAATTCTGGAAAAACTGAAATCGTAAATGGAAGGCACCCTGTTGTGGAGAAGTTTATTGAAAAGAAGTACATCCCGAACAATTTCTCTATGGATGGCAATAGCGAGCAGATCATGATACTGACAGGACCAAATATGTCAGGGAAGTCGACATTTATAAGACAGACAGCATTAATCTCTCTATTAGCCCAGATTGGCAGCTTTATCCCTGCAGACCCTTCAACTGTCACGGTTCTTGACAGGGTCTTCACACGCGTCGGAGCCTCTGACAATCTTGCTTCAGGAGAATCCACCTTCATGGTTGAAATGAACGAAACTGCAAACATATTAAATAACGCCACAGAAAACTCTCTGATCATTTTGGACGAAGTTGGAAGGGGTACAAGCACCTATGATGGAGTTGCCATTGCCTGGTCTATTGTTGAATACATTCATGAACAAATTGGAGCAAAAACTTTATTTGCCACACACTATCACGAACTTATTGATCTTGAAGAGAAAATGGAGCGTGTCGCAAACTACAATGTCGAAGTCGTGGAGGAAAAAGGCGAAGTCAAATTTACAAGAAAAGTGGTCAAAGGAGGCACAGATCAAAGTTACGGCGTTTATGTGGCAGAAATGGCTGGCGTACCAGAGGAAATAGTAAAGCGCTCAAAGGAAATTCTCATGACACTTGAGCAAGAGAGTATGCTTGATGTGAAGTCGATCGAAGGGGAATTAATAAAAAAAAGACAAACAAAAAAACGAAGAGGGCAAAAAAAACATACTAGCGCCAAACTCGCCAAGGTCCAGTTGCCATTAGTTTAGCTTAGACCAAGTCTAATAATTGCCAAAACCCGCTAAAATTACTAAAATGGCTATAAGTATTTGAACTATGGAAACAACACCAGTAAAAAGATCATTAAATGAAAAGATAACAAACCTGTTTATGGGGCGGGAAGGAGGCCGTGCAAAATTTTGGGGAGGGATTGGTACTGCCTATCACGCTGGCGTCAATTTGGGATATGGGACACCAGAAACTATTGTCGCAGGACTTGGCGGAGCATTGATTAACCATTTAATTTTTCGCAAGGATCATCCTGGGCTTGCTAAAACCCCTGAAGGAAAACCAACACAAATCAAAAGATCTCTTTATGAAAAAACAGTGAATTTTTTTGCAGGTGCTGATGGTCAAAGAGCCTGGTGGTTAACTGGAGGTCTGGCTGCTCTTCCAATACTAGCAGGAGCACCACAAGCACAAACACTAGTAACTGCGGGACTAACTGGATTGTTGAATCACTTAGCCTATAGAAAGCTGCTTAAGGGTAAAGCAACCAGTTTATATTAGTAAAAAGTAAATGAATAATTTAATCGATATTCTAAAAAAATATATTTTCGAGATTTTCAAGGCTCTTGCACTGGAAAAATATGCAGGTCCAAAGAATCTGGAGATTTTAATTGATAGAATTTATAGGGAAGCATTTACAGAGCTTATTGCAAAAAAAATCCCAAAGGAAAAACAAGATGGGTTCACTAAAGAATTCGTTCAAGCAATTGACAAAGATAGAACAAAATTTCTGGATCTTGCAAGTCAGATGGGAAGCGAAGAAGAGACTAGAAAAACTATACTAGAGCAGACAAACATAATTCTAGCTGAAATAATTAATACACTTTACAAGGACGGAGATATCTCAGAGGAGAATATCAAGAAGCTCGAAGATTTATTGAAAAATCCTGTGGCACTAGAGGAAATCGAAAAGTTGACTCCAAAAAATCTAAATAATATAAAGAGCCTTGAGGATGTTTTGCAGATCTAATATAATGAAATCTAGTTATGAATAATACCTATGGCACAAAAATATGAAACTGTTGATGTAGCGAAATCTCCTGTTATGTATGCCTTTGACAAAGTCTTTGGTGAAAAGGGAGAGAGGGGTTGGATACCAGGACTTGCAGCTGGAACTGGTATAGCGCTTTCTGGACTACTTACAACTGCAACACCAGCAAATGTTGCAATCGGTGCTGGCATTGGCCTTGCTGGAGGAATACTTGGGCTTCGAAAATATTTACGAGGCGACGCTCCGACAACAGACCAATCAGACGAAACAAAAGTATTATTATCTCCATTAGATCTAATTATTGATGGTGCTCTTGGTATAAGAGGCCTAAGATCTGTTCCTGTAGGAGCTTTAGTTGGAGTTGGTCTTGGGGTTATGTCCGGATTACCAGCAATGGAAATCGCTAAACAAGCAGTTTTTCTTGGATCTGCCCTTGGAGTAGCCAGCACAAAATATTTTGTTGGAGAACTGCCAAAATCAAAAATCTAATTTAATACTTATTACTAGAAAATAATGCCCACAATGTTAGATGCAATCAAAACTTATGTCACTTCTATCTTAAAAGCAATGGAACTTGCTGATCCTATTGACGAGAAGGTCGTCATGAGGATTGTTGATAGGGTATTTATGGAAACCTTTGATGACCTGATAGAGGAGAAAATTGAACAAGAAAAACGCAGAGAATATGCTGATACTTTGATGGAGCTTGTTCAAAGAAAAGATCAGGCTAGTTTTCAAAGTCATATTATGCCTCTTGGAACTAGTGAGGAAATCAACAAAAAGACTATTGAGAAGGCGAATGAACTTCTTGCTGCACTTATTGAAGAACTAAAGAGACAAAACTATATCACTGAAGAGAATCTAGCGAAACTGGGAGAGTATATGCAGAATCCAACGGATTTGATTGAATTTGATAAACAGACACAGGAGGCAACTTAAAATTCTCTAGCTAGAAAGACCACGAAATGCTCTTTAGGCACAGTTGACTTGTGTATATTATTGTTATATAATACATTCTTTTATACGCCTTAATATGGAAAATGAACCTTTTGATTTTCTGACTTACATAAATGATTTAGCCAGTTCATCATTTAATGCTGAGCAATTAGCCGAGGCTAAGCAAAATTTGCGAGACGCTCTCGAGTTCAAAATAATAGATGCGAACACGTACACTATTATATCCTCTGGGTTGAATAATGCAGCCCTAGTTGAAGAATCACTACAAACAGACTCAGCCACTGATCAACCTTAATCTCTCAATCTCCTCTGCAAGCATCTGCATGTATAATGCTAGTCCGATTTTGCTTATTTGACCGTGCTGTTCTCTACCAAGAAGATTTCCAGCGCCACGAATCTCTAGGTCACGACTTGCGATTTTGAAGCCGCTCCCAAGATCCTGTGACTCCATGATGGCTTCCAGTCTCTTTATATACTTCTTTTCTTTCTCTTTTTTTTCAGCGTCTTTTTTGTCCTCTTGCCTAACTTTCTCTCCATCATAAAACATGTATGCATATGCCTGAACCTTGCTACGTCCGACTCTTCCTCGAAGTTGATACAATTGCCCTAGGCCAAAATTTTGAGATTTGTTGATAATTATCGTATTCACATTGGGCATATCTATTCCATTTTCAATAATTGTCGTACAAATCAAACAGTCATACTTCTTTTCATAAAAATCATTTATAGTTTTTTCAAGTTCATCTTCACGCATCTGTCCATGCCCAACTGCAAATTTTATGCCTGGGAGAAGAGACTTTAATTTATCCTCAATAGAATAGATAGTCTGAACGCGATTATGCACAAAATAGATCTGCCCTCCTCTGTCAACTTCCCTTTTAACTGCTTTTTGTATGTCATTCCAGTCAAGTTCTTGAACTCTTGTTTTGACAGATTTTCGACCCTCGGGTGGAGTGGAAATGATAGAGATATCCTGAATCTGAGAAAGTGCCATGCTCAATGTTCTTGGAATTGGAGTGGCGGTCATGGAAAGGACATGGGCGCCTAGTTTGAGTTTTTTCAGCTTTTCTTTTTGCGCAACACCAAACTTTTGCTCCTCGTCTATGATTAGAAGGCCAAGATTTTTGAACGCAACATCATTGCTGAAAAGTCTATGTGTACCTACAACTATATCTATTTCGCCCTTTTTTAGTTGCTCAACGATTTTACTGTTTTTGTTTTTGCCTGAAAATCTGGACATCATCGCGATGTTTATACCAAAATTCTTAAACCTCTCTTGAAATACTTTTTGGTGTTGCGCTGTAAGAACCGTAGTAGGAGCAAGAACCGCAACCTGCATCCCTTCCTCTACAGTCTTAAAAGCCGCTCTCATTGCTACTTCAGTTTTGCCAAACCCCACATCTCCAACTATCAATCTATTCATAGGTTTATCCTTTGACAAATCTTGAAAAACCTCAGAAATTGTCCGCTTTTGATCCACAGTCTCTTCAAATCCAAACCCAGCCACAAATTGTTGATATTTGTCAGTCTCACTCACTTCCACACTCTCAGCCTTTGAAACCTGAATTTTTGCATAATGATTAACCAAATCTCTTGCTAGAATATTTATAACTTTTTTCGCTTTTTCTGTAATTTGCCTCCATTTGAGTTGATCAAGAGTACTAACTTCAGGCGCCTTATTTGACACACCAATATATTTTGTAAGTCTATGAATTTGATCAAGTGGCACCAAAAGTTCATCCTCTTTTGCGTATTTAATAAGCAAATACTCCTGGTCCTTTTCTCTTGAAATTCCAGAATAAACCCCAACCCCATGATCCTCATGCACTATGTGATCACCAATTTCAACTTCGCCTTCTATCTGATTCAGTAATTTTTTCGCCTGAATTGAGCTGATCTTTTTCTGTTTCTCTCTTGTGATAAAAATCGTTCCAAAAAGTTCCCTATCAGTGTAGAAAATACGCTTCATTTTCTTGTCTACAAATCCTGCTGAAAGTTCATCGGTGCCATCAAATAAATGCTTTTTCAAATCTTTATCAAGTTGATCTTTGTGTGCAGACTGAATAAAAATTTCATATCCCTGTTCTTCAAGTCTTTGAACTTCCTTCTTCAAAAGATCTATTCTTGAGTAGAAAAGAGGCGGATAGCTCAATTCCAAATCAACTGTACTATCCGCCTCCAAATCAACCTGCCCAAAAATAGCCACAACAAATTCACTATCCTGCAAAGATAAAGAAAATTTTATACCATTCAAGAATTTCAACCCTGAATCCACTTTCTTCTGTCCTTTCAAAATTCTAATATTTTCCCACTCAATCCTGTCATCCAAAATGCTCACATCTGCTAAAACCGCACTTTCCACACTACCTAGCTTTCTTCCATAAACAACATCATAAAAATACATTTTTTCAATCTCCTCATCAAAAAATTCAATCCTTATTGGATTTGCGTAGCCTATTGGCCAAAGCGTTACAACATCTCCTACCCTTGAATACTGCCCCTTTTCTTCAAGTTTAGAAACAAATTCGAAATTCATCTCTTCAAGAGTATGTTCCAGCCCTGCATAGGTTATATCATTCCCAATTATTTCAGAAGACTTTAGAAAACGCTCAAAATCAGAAGACCATTTTTTTATAACTATCAAATTTCCGACCTTTTCCTGAATCTCACAGGCGATTCTCTCCTGCAAATGCACTAAACCCCCTGTAATTTGTATTAGGGGGTATGCAAAGCTCAAAGTTTTTCTACTATTTAGGCCGTAATCCATTGTTTATCAAACGAGCGCAATTATAACATATCAACCTTGGCCTTCTTTTTGTTCAGGTTTTAAATTATAATAATTAAGAATCATGAGAAACTATTCATATTTTGATAAAAAAAATATTACAGGCCTAGAGCAAGGGCAAATTGAGGAACTTTATGACAAAGGGTATGTGCTTACAAGACTACCTGAGATGCATCAGGTTCGAAGTCTTCGAATTGATTTGTCGAAATTCGAACTATCAAGCGAAAATAGGCGAATAATGCGAAAGAACGAGGACCTAGACTTTTTTATTTTCGATCTACCCCTACCCGCCAATCCAACAAACTGGCAAATTCACGCTCTTGGGAAGAATTTCTACAAAGAGAAATTTCAAGATGTAGAATTTTCAGCAAGCAGAATTAGGCAAATAATTGGTTCCAAGAAGAGCAAATTCAATTCTCTCTTTGTATACTACGCCAATAATACCCTGCCAAATGATTCGACCTCGGCTGAAATAGACTATGTAAAGGCTTTGGGATTTTGTATTTCTTTCAAAACAGGACAAATTCTGCACTATAGCTACCCCTTTTATCAGTTGGACTCGCTAATACCAAATCTCGGACTTGGCATGATGCTCAAGGCTATTCTCTGGGCAAAGGGAAACGGGATTAAATACATCTATCTTGGCTCTTTTTCAAGACCTACAGATAAATACAAATTGCAGTTTAAGGGTTTGGAATGGTGGGATAAGGACAACTGGAGCCAGGATATTCAGAAGATGAAGCGGGCCCTCTAGTGGCAAGAAGGACCCGCTGTACGCGACACAAGTAGAGCTACTTAAAGACTTGCCAGTTATCAGCCAGCAAACTAAAGCTAAATTTCGGTTCCTTTTTATTCTTGGACAAATACGCCTCAACTTCAGGCTTACCAAAAGCTAGAATGAGATCTGCTTTCTTGACTCTCTTGACAGCATTTTCAGCCCTTTTA
>Ga0114923_10001300_pt1 | contig 17509 bp, 18 predicted proteins | sample SumtaG_FD_89578 | JGI IMG/M metagenome (GOLD analysis project Ga0114923, IMG submission 89578) | Deep subsurface microbial communities from Indian Ocean to uncover new lineages of life (NeLLi) - Sumatra_00157 metaG | ecosystem: Environmental > Aquatic > Marine > Oceanic > Sediment | place: near...
GAGGATAAAAACTGATAATAGAATAATCAATTTTGCTTTATTAACCCAAGTAACCAATGGAGAAGTTGAAGGTTCACAACAAGAAAGGTGGGAATTACAATTTATAGAAACATGGGTAAGATTACTTAAATATGATCCCAATGACCCCAACTCTCTTTTTCCATTCCCTCATTGGTCTCTTGAGATTAGAAACGAATTTATTAAAGAAAGAAAATCGTTAGATTATTTATTCCTGAAATAAAGAAGATATATAGAATCTTTTTTCCGGCTTAAAATTTAAAACTTTTAAAATTTATTAAGCTAAGTATATAAAGATTTTGATAATTCTTCAAAAGCTCAAACCAATCGAACTAATAAGATATCTTGGCGATAAAGTTAAAAATCTGAATGTTATTAGCTTTCCTTGTTTGCTAAATTGATAAATATCACATTATCACCTCGAACGACAATTGAGCCTAGGTCTTCATGGTTTTCTGTAATGTTGCCTTCATCATCTTGATATTCGAATATTTGACTTGCTCCTTCAAGATAGAGATTAAGATGTTCATCGAACCCACCTAGGACCGCCCTAAATAGCCGATTTCTCTTAACTTTTATTAAAATGACTTTATTGACAGAGTCTTTTAAGTAATCGATAGGTCTACGAGACTTTTGTTGAATTTTTCTTTCCATTTTTAAAATACACGAAAAACAATATAATTAAATAAAAAATACTAAATAATAGAAAATCAATTCTAAATTAAAACCTTTTGATTATTTATAATTGCGATTGTTAAAAAAGCACACAAAAAAATATCGAATGGAATTATCATATTAGAAAGATTAATTTTTCGTTCTTTTTATCATAATCCTCTAAGAAATACAAATTTTTAAAGTTCTATTCTTTAGTTAATATTAAATCAAAATGCGCAAATACATTATGAAAAGATTTTAAGAAGGATGAGTACGACTAATCAAATTGATGAGGACTTTAAATTAGTTAATCCTAATTTAGGGCATCCTAAGATTTTAAGCATAGATAAAGATCTTAAAATCAAAGATGTTATGTTTCAAATGGATTTATTGTTCACGAGCAATGTAAAAAATCCAGATGAATTTGTAAACGTTATTAAGGATAAAATTGAAATAATCCCACTCCTCGAATATAAACCAAAATTGAGATTAAACCTTGAAAAAAAGATTAATAAACTAAAAAAGAAATTAAAAAAAGAAGGAGTATGGAGTAGATTCAGGAGGAAAAAAGTTCTGAAAAAAGATCATCATCTAAAATTGCGAGAAATAAAATTGAGGAAATTGAAACCACATGCATATCGGGGTTCTCCGATCATACCGGGAATATTAAACGTGAAAAAAATACCTCTAAAAACAATTAGCGATCTGAACTATGAAGAATTTGGCACTCCTCTTAGCTATTTAGTCCAAAATAATGTTTATCGAAATTTATATATATATTACAAAGTGTCTATTGAATTCAATCTTACAGATGAGATTTTAGACTTTCTAAAACGGAGAAATTTTGTTATGTTTGATATTAATCAGAAGATTGATCAAGAGACAATTCACATAAATTACCATTCTGTAGTTGTATCTAAACAGGAATGGAATAATTTTACTTTTGTCCATGCGACTGATTTACATCTGGCTGAGAGAAACGATAAAATTTACGAGATTATTAAGAAATGGACTAAATTATTTGGTCTAAAAGAGCAAGAGAAATTTTTAGAAGATCAAAAAAAAGATTTCGAAAAGATGTTAAAACTTGAAGATAATCCTATATATGTCAGAGAAATTAAGAAACCATTGAAGAAACGTCTGATTAACCCAAATAATCAAATGCGGAAATTTATTAAATTAATGAATAGAAAAGTACTTCATAATGATCTTGATTTTATAGCACTGACAGGAGATCTTGTAGATTATACCATATTAAGCAAATTACCGAAAGAAAAACGGGTCTTTGATTATGATCATACCAATTGGAGGGTTTTCAAGGAGATTGTCTTAAATCTGCCTCAAAAGAAAAGAAGAGGTATGGTCTCAGGTGAAGAATTATTATGTCCAATATTTACCATTACCGGAAACCATGATTATAGACCATTTCATTACGATCTACGCTGGGCGGGGTTGTATAGAAAAATAGGGTTAAAAGCTATTGAAGCTTTAGCCTTAAATGATAAATTTATCAGTTTCCCGATTACATCAATTATAAAAAGTACTCGTGCACTGAAGGGATACTTCTCAGAAATTAATCCTTCATTGGATTATTCATTTAGATTAGGAAAGAACAATTTTATATTTTTAAATAGTGGTTCCGATTCTTTTAGGAATATTGGAGATCTTCTGACTGGTCATCCCTCTTTGACCGGGTTAACGAACATGCAAATTAAATACTTAGAGAATTTAATAAACTATAAATTTCAAGAAGATGACAACAATTTTCTGTTCTTACATGGTCCAGTGATAAATCCTAAGAAAAAAGTTGGAATCATTAAGAGAATTAAACATAGATTTGGAAAAAAAATCTTAACTAGAATCGAATCAATGAAAGAATCGGTTCTTAAAAAATTCGAGAAAAAACCATCTAAAACTCGCATTGATGATAAAGTAAATGTTAAATTTGGAACGATCGCATCGAATTGGGAAAAGTTAGTTGAATTTTGCAATAGATATTGTGTACTCACATTGACAGGGCATACTCATGCTTTGAAAGAATTTAGGTTAGCAGATACGGATAAAGTAAAGTCAACGGTATATGACGCACCCCCGTTTAATTTAAGAAAAATAGAAAATCCTGCCGCAATTTACTACGATAATTACTCAGACATCTATACCAACACTAAAGATATAGCAGAATTTTGTCCTTTCGTGGTTCAAACTCCAGCATTAGGACTAGGTGGTTTTAAAAACCCTAAACTGACAGGGGGTTATAGAGAAATAAAAATTGAGGACGAAAAATTAGCTTCTTTTAAAGTAAAATATATACATAGACTTCTTAGAGAAATGCTCTAAATCGATTCATACATCTTTCTTTTAAAGTCTTGTACTCGAAAATAAGACTTCTTGTCGGACTTTCTTTTTTAAATACACTACAGCAATTTATGAAAAGAATTCACTCCGTAATTTATTTAGAAAAGCAATCCCTTTTTCTGGAATCTTCGGGTATCTTTTTTTATTAATAAGTCTTCTGGCAGCTCTCTGTCCGATTGATTGAATTGGGTTGAACTTTCTCATAAATTCTAATTCTTCTGCGGTGGGAGGTTTTGTTTCTACTAAATCTGGAGAAACTTTTAAATCCCAGGGGATGTCTTCTTTAATTTCTTCAACTGTAATTCCCGGATGATTATGAGTAAGAAACATCTCTTTACTTAGGGGATCAAACTTGAAAATACCTTTTCTACTGATGAGTGTGCATGGCCCACTGTCTTTTAAAAAATGACCCGAATTATTTCTGCTATCACCTCCGCTTAAATATCCTGGAGATGTAAGATAATCAAGTTTTTCCACAAATTTCCCCCTATTTAAGGTTAATACTGTCCTTTTAGCGTAAGAAATAAAATCTGCAGCTCCCCCCGAGCCTGGAAGGCGTCTTTTAAAATTGCTATAATCTCCTATTGCTGTTGAATTAATGTTTCCATATTTATCCACCTGCCCAACACCAAGGAAGCACACATCCACAAAACCTCGATATGTGTGTGTTGTAAACATAGAAAACAAATCTGTGGAATAAGAAAATCCTTTGCTAGCCCCTACATCTGCAATTCCAATTAATGGGACTAATGGATCAAATCCTATTAGCCCAGATTCAGTCATTAAAGTTGCGTTTTTGGCATGTAAACCTTTTGCTAATACGCATGCAGTTACAGGAATACCTGCCCCTATAACAACATTCTCATAATCACGGATTTCTCGAGCAATAGCAATATTTAATAATTCATCCATAGAATAACGATTACTCATGAAAAATACCCTCCTTTTCCATAATTTTTTCAATATCTTGGTATCTTATTCCCAAAGTTCGATGTATTCCATTATCATCCCAATTTGGATATGGGGCTCCGTAATTAACAGGAGCTGAGTAATACGGTTTGTATTTAAGCGAATTTAACATATCATTTCCGAAATATTCAATATATTTCTGAATGTAGGCATTATGATCCTTACATCCATAAACCCACTCATCCAACCATCTTTTTATTCCTTCGTCTGACGTCATTAATCCAAAACTCCAATCCCTGAAAAGAGGATCATGATTATAATATCCTACTACTGGAGTTGGGTGAGCTCCGAATTTGGCTTCGACAACTGCATTAGTTCTATATGCCGGAATGATTGTATGATGGGGACTTGATCGAATGATTTCATAATCAACAATCTCTTCACATGACACTACTATTTTTTTACTTGCGAGCGCTGCAGCTTGAACACTTCCCATTGCTCCCCAGTATTGAGCATTCCCATACTTATCCGCTCTTTGCACATGTATTATGCATACATCAGGATTTGCAGCAGGTACCGTAAGAATATCTTTCCCGGTATAGGGACACTTAATAACCTTAAATTTATTTTCTCCCATAAATGTCCTTTTTTTAAAAAGATCTGTTTCAATAGTACCTTCTAGCACTGGCATGAAAGAATATCCATACATCCCCGCCTGAAGCCGCGCATTATACTGAAAATTTGAATATTCCTCTACCTCAATTTCTCCTCTTTGCATTCTGCGGATTACATTACCAGTTTCACCAATTACAGATATAAAATTAGTGATTATTTTATCTATACAATCCCCCGCAGCTAAATATTCAAGATCTATATGACTGGATTGTGAATAGACCGTCAGGTGCTTCTTCTTTTGCCTGATTACTTCCGATGCTAATGCGACGCACATTGAAAGAGTATAATTTCCCAATACTAATTCGTCACCATCTTTAACATTATTACTAATAGCCTCTTTTAAACTCATAACCTTATTATTTGAATTAACCATTTTTCTATCAACTTTGAGATGAGCATTACCTAATATAATAGAATTATTATCTATTGGATTTAATAAATACGATCTAGAGAAATGTTATTATAATTCATTTACTAAATTGTAGCCAAACTCAAAAGCTTCTATATGTAGATTAGAATCGTCAATAACTTGTAGCAATATCGACTTTATTAAATTCTTATCTAAAAAATACATGAGTTCCTTCGCTCCTACTCCAAATAAAATGCAACTAGCATAATTCGAGCTATTAAATTTAATATTTGATAATTCATTGAAGTCTAAAAAAATAACCCGTCGTGCCAATTGGTCTATAATGTCAATAATTCTAGCTACTGAAGGGTAATTTTTCTTTTTTTCTGAGTTAGAATAATCATTTTCGGGAATAATTTTGTGAGTATTTAGAATTACGACGGTTTTTTCTGAGATATATTTTAAATTTCTTAGGGTTTCAAGAGGTTCCATTCCTAAAACTAGGTGTGCATCGTTAATCGGAATCAGTGGGGATATTAATTCATCAATATTGTAGCCTTGTTCCAGAGTAAAATTTCTAACCTCCATGAGATACCTGATAGTGGCGACTAATGAACCATTTTCTCTAATATCTGTCCCTACAACATTTTTAATGAATGGTGGTTTTGTACCATATATCCTCAATATATTTCCCAGTAGACTAATACCTTGACCTTCAATTCCCGTAATTAAGATATTATAAATATCTCCCACTAATCAACATCCTTTAATATCTATCTATAAAAATAAAATGAATTCTTTCATAATAACTTGTTTTACAAGCAAGTATGAAAAAAAGTTAAATATTAATAAAAAATCTAAAATTTTCTTAGTTAGACTGAATCTATTCTTAATTCTACTCGTTTTTACTTTGACGTATCATATATATTACGTATGCGGCTATTAGAAACAAACTTGAAAATGCTAATAATCCACTTAGCGCACCAATTTTACTAGGAGTTAACCATCTCTTAAATTCAATGAATTCTCCATCCTGTGGAGAGGCAAGTGAAACCTCTTCATAACGAGGATTAGGCATATCTAAAGATGCCGCGATAATCTTTTCGTAGTAAGTAATGAGAAATAAAGGTTCCTCGTCTAAATTCATATTAAATAAGAGCATTTCAACAATATGAGCGACAACTAATAGGAACAAAATGCTAATTACGATCGCAGCAGAAGGACTTTTGTTAATACTACTTAGAAAAACTACAAATGTAAAAATAGCAAAGGTGTATAGTAATGCCCATCCCATTGAATCTAATAATGTTTCAGGGATTTCATCGTATTTATAATCTGTTGCAATGGCAATCAACGTATAATAAACGCAAATAAAAATTGCATTAAATCCGTATCTTACTATTAAGCGTCCAGTAAGAAGTCGATTCTTACTAATTTTAGGAAAAATTAAATTTCCTGTATGTTTTTGAAAATCTTCAGCGATGATAGATCCTCCAATGGCAGCGGTACTAATAATAATGAGGGTTCCAATCATTGATAAGTAAGTTAGGATATAATCTTCCGGATCATCAGGCACCTCTACTCCTTGGGCTTCTTGAATCTCGTTTATAAAGAAATATAGTAAAAATACTCCAATATAAAAGGCTAGCATCAAAATAGACTTGATATAGTTTCTTCTTAATTCAAAATACATTGTATCTATTACTTGAGTAAACTGTCTTTTTATGCCCATTTTGCTTTTTTCTACTTGTACTGGCTCGTTCACAGTTTTTTCTTCAATCATTTTCTTTTCTAACCTCATCAGTATAATTTATAAATAAATATTCAAGCAAAGTAGCTTTTGGAACTGAAAACTCGATAACTTCAAAATTATTTTCAAATAGAACTTTAAAAATTTTAAGCTGGTTCTTGGGATCTCCATCAAATATAACCTCAAAAATTCCTGAATCCTTATTATAATTTACTTCACTTAATTCAGGCTCTAAGCCCGTGAGTGGATTTATAAGCTCATTTAATTTACGGAGTGTATCATCTAAAGCTTCTTCAGAAATTGTTAGTAATTCTATATTAATCATACTTCTTCCAGTACTTATTTCTAAATTTTCCAATTTATCAAATGCCATCAGCTTTCCATGTGAGATGATTGCAATTCTATCGGCCACTTTACTTATCTCATATAATAGATGGCTACTAAGAAAAATAGTTTTTCCCAACTTTTTAAGCCTTAATAGAAAATCACGTACTTCTTTCCGAGCTTTTGGGTCTAAACCTGTTTGAGGTTCATCTAGTACGACGATGTCTGGATCATGAATAATAGCTGAAAGAATTCCTATTTTTTGGCGCATACCTTTTGAAAATATCTTAATCTTTTTATCAATCCATTCAGAAAGACCAAACATTTTGACTACTTCTTCTACACGATTCTTTAACTTCTTTCTTGGATACCCTTTTAATCTCGCAAAATAGCTTAAAATCTGACGAGGGGTTCTATCCCCATAAAATGCGGGACTCTCTATAAGAAAACCTACATTATCTAAGAGATAAGCTTTGTTTCTTTGAGTTAATTTCTTTAATTCGCCATTGCTCCTAATCCAAATTTCTCCTTTAGTTGGGCGCAATAAATATGCCATCATTTTCATCGTCGTCGATTTTCCTGCGCCATTAGGACCGAGAAAACCTACAATTTCACCACGTTTGATTTCCAAATCAACATTAGAAACTGCATATAAGCTTCCGAACTTCTTAGTCAATCCTTTAAATTTAATTAGAATTTCCTGGCTTTTTTCACTTTTCATTTTTAATCTCTACTATTTTATCTTTTAAGTATCTCGTTTAGGAAGCTTAGGAAGTATTTCTTCTAAGATTTCTTCCTTTTTATTAATTTCTTCTAATATATACTTATTGTTTGTTTTAAAATATTTACATAAAAACCGTAATACGATATCTGTATTCAATTTTTCTGTTTTAGATTTAGATATATTATGAATTTCCAGGTCTTTTTTAATATCACAAAAATTAAAAAATTGGTCTTTAGAGAATGATTCCATAACATTTCTAAATTCTTCTATAACTAATAATATAGTGATATCATTCTGAATAATAAAATTGCAGATTCCTTCTATGTTAATTGGAAATCTTAAACCGTGTTTCAATATAGAGGTATTAATTTTTAATTTTCGACATGCTTGGATCACGTAACTATAGCAGATACCGCTTGTTATTATTCCAATCTTAGATAAAGCCTTTGCTTCATCGTGGCTCTGAATTATTTTGATTTTATTAAAAATTTGAAATAATTCGTTATTTCTTGCCAACTCAGTTATTTTATCTAAAGTTTTCTTTTGATCGCCTAATAACTCATGTATGGTTTTATTATAGTGTAAAGGCTCTATTTTAAAATCAGCAATATCTTTTGGCTTTTCAATTTCACCAAAAGTTATTATACCATAACTGTGACTTAAATGAATAGAAACATGAAAATAAATAGGGATTTTATACAATTCGGATAATTTTAAGCCTTCTTTTATAAAATCTATGCATTCTTGAACTGTTGCGGGCTCGATAATCGGATATTTTGAAGGAAATTGCCCAAAATCTCCAGTAAATAATAATATCACTCCCCCAGCTTCGCTTGCCACTATGCAAGATTCTGGTTCAAATTTTTCATATAATGACCTATTGAAGATAAAGTCTTTTAAATTAACTTCAAGAAATTGTAAATATTCTCTTAGTTCATTTAAAGGGGTTTCGGGATAAATAGATGTGAATTTTACTCCCGATTCAAAAATACCGCGAACTATTGCCTCTACACCAGACACTAACACTCTTTTTCCTGGAAAATTTTCAAACAATTCAAATAACTGCAATATTCAATGTAAAAATTTCTTGTTTTTCATGCTTCTTATTTCTGAGTTATTAAAAATTACATTTTCTAAAAAATTTCTTTTTCTTTTTTAAGAAGAAAAAGAAAATGGCTTCTTACGATAAAAATAAGTAAAAATTGGATGATACATCAAATAATGAAAGGATTTCTTATAATTGCGACATCTGAAAATAAAGAACTATTCTATCTTTAAATACATTGAAAAACGATAAATCTCCTTCCCAATTTACAATATCACTAATAGTATATAATTCTTCAAAAAAGTCGGTAAAAACTTTAAAGACTTTTCTGATCTGCTTATCTTTGACTTTGGGATCAGATTTACTCACTAAAAAAATAGCTCCATTTAGACATGATGTAAGGAAGAATTTACTTTCTCCAATACTAACATTTTTCAAATCGGTGCCAACTATATCTTTAGTAAAGGTTTCAATGGCAGACAGAAAGGATCCTAATAGAGATGAATCAAATTCAGTATTGTGAAAAATTTCTATTAAAGGTTTGCCTTCTTTTGAAAAAATCCACAAATTTTCAATAAGAGATGACATAGATAATTCAGTTTAAGTAAAATTGATTTATTCTACAATTTTAAACATTTGACTATTAATTGATTTACATCTGTATAATATTAATTTATATGTTTTTTAAAATGTCTATGTAAGCCTGATCTAAAAATTTAAAGAAAGTATTACAGAAAAACACTTTATTTATTTTTTATTAAATAACTTCTCTTACAAAAAAGTATACATCCGGTGAATTACATTTGATACAATTGACTTTTTTTTCTTTTGATGCTGTTCTATCTTCCCATTCATGTTTGCAACTCAAACAACCATATCCTACCCATTTTTTTTTATAATCAATATTACCACCGTAAACCTGAATTACTTTTCCATCGATTAATGCCTGGGTAATTTTTTGATGGGCACTATCAAGGACTCGTGAAAATGTAGGCTGACTGATACCCATTCGCTCGGCCGATCTTTGCTGATCCAATTTCATATAATGCTTCAGGCGCATTGCCTCGAATTCAGCAACGGATATGATAACACAATCATCTAATTTAGGGTTCTCCTCAGAAAAATAAAAATTATTTGGTGTTTCACTTACCCATCTTCGACGAGTCCTTCTTCCCATATTGAATCAACTGAAAATCTCTTAGAATTATTGCTAAATAAATCAGAATTTAAATTATTTAATGAATAAGAATTCAATCAAGTTTTAATAATTAACTGATTCAACACTCTTAAAATCTTCTCCATTACGCTATTCTAAAGTTAAGGAAATTATAGTTTTAATAATAAAATCTTTTTATTCTCTGCAATATCTCTTGAGTAGAATAGGATCCACAATATCTTTTGGTTTCCAGCCATTCTTTTCCAAATATTTATTTTTTAATTGCATTAATAACTTGATTCATTATAATGCTCAACTTTATAAAGATTCAATCGAATAATTATTCACAAAACCTTAAATATCAAATAAATCATATTAAAATTAGAGAAAAAAATTGGATATATATTAAAAATTACATCTAAAATATTAGGTTCTACACCAATATTTAGTAAGATTTGGCTTTTTGAAAAAATCTCCATAACCTAAATTAACAAAAAATAAATAAGGTATCATAATTGAATTTGGAAGTTAAGAATATAAAGAATATCCCATTAAAAAATGAATTTCGTGAAAAAGAGATATTAATCCGAAATTATAGAACTTCCGATTATGCATTCACTTTAGAAATATTAGAAGAACTCTATGATACTTATCATAGAGGGTTAAAAGAAGGAGAATGGAAGCCATCATCCGGGTTAAGATTATTTAAGCCTAATTTAAAAAGAGTTACTTTAATTGCTGAATTGAAATCAACCGGAGAAGTCATAGGAATGGGAGTAATTGAGGCTTTAAAAAGTGCTTTAGGCCATTATATTGGTTATTTATATAATTGGGCAATAAAAAAGAGATTTGTTGGTAAGAGCATAGGAAAAATCCTCGCAGATCAAGCAATTCAAATATTAAAATCGTGGGGATGTAATTCCATTAGGATTAATCTTGGTTATAAAACTCCCGAGAAATTGATTAATGTCTTTAAAAATATTGGATTCAAACCCATTATGATTGTATTAGAAAAAAGATTTGAAAATTAAACTAAACTAAACTAAACTAAACTAAACTAAACTAAACTAAACTAAACTAAAATAAAAAAATTAGTATATCAAGTTAATTTCTAAATATTCTATGTATTTGCATGGATACTTTTAGTCTGATTTACTTTTATGTAATATTAATTGGTATGTTTTATAAAATAGCATAATTATTAGCACAATAAATAATGCGCTGCTTAATCTTACCAGTCCCGATAAAATAAACAATACATAATGAAGGTCATAAATCCAGGCAATCCAATCAATAATATAAATAGTCGCTATCACGATAATTAATAATTGCATAATCCTCCATTTTTTAATGATGTTGCTTCCTGGAAATAGTTGTTTAATTTTGGTAATAAGATAAAAGCTATAAACAAATAAAACTATTCCTAAAATAGTCCCTATCTCATATAACCAAGCTAAATATTCAACTTCCGTTCCTTGTAACATTTTAACACCTCAAATTTAATCTTTGAAAATTGAATTAATATTGAATATCCTCGTATTTAATTTTATTTTCTAAAATCTATAAATAAAATTAGATGAGTCTCTAATTTTTAAGGAGTAGATTTATAAATCCCTTTGAAAAATAAGAATATAATACTAATAGGCAACTAAATTCTAAACATGAAATTAGGATCCATCGAACAAGCCTTTATGAATAATAGTGTTAGAAAATGGTTTCTTCATCATATAGAAGTGCCACTATTTTGGAAACTTCTTAGAAATAAAAGGATAAATGCAATTCTCGAAATTGGATGTGGTCGAGGCGACGCTGTCCCTATCCATGAAACTCTATACAATCCTGAAATTCATAGTGCTTTCGATATTGACACTAGTTTAATCTCATCTGCGATAAATAAAAAAGAAAAGTTAAATCTTAATCATGTTAAAATTACTGTAGGGGATGTTCGAAATATAGTAGAACCCGATGAACATTTCGATGCTGTTTTTGGCTATGGAGTTCTGCATCACGTTAAATTTTGGAGAAAAGGTTTGAGAGAAATTGCCCGTGTCTTAAAACCACGAGGTGTCTATTGTTGGGAAGAACCATTTGAATATTTCAATCATTTATTTATTAGTAAATTACTCCTTTCTCATCCAGAGGTAAACATGACCTATAGAAATTGGATGGATGAATTAGATAAGCTATCTTTAAAGTGTTATTTTGGCTGGCCAATTAAAAATCCCTTTATTACATTAGGAGTTTCAATTAAAAAATAAGAAATTAAAAAACAAATTAAGCTTAACTATTTGTTCTTAAAGGTTCAATTGCCTTAGCTTATGTTGAATAGCAATTCTTTTCTCTCTTTCTAAATCGTACCATTTCTTCATAATAATGAATGCTAGAAGAGCTAAAATAGATGGAATCAATCCCATGTGAATTCTTATTCCCCACATAGCCAGAGGAGTTTGTTTTGCTTGCGGATCAGGATTGTATCCCGTGGCAATGTGGACTACAGTGAAAATAACAGCTTGAAAGATAAGGGCAAATCTAAAGAAAAAAGTTCTAATTCCGGCTAGTGCACCCTCTTGGTGTTTACCTGTTGTAACAGTGTTTTCATCGTTAACATCAGCAGTAACGGGCCCTAATGTGATCCAAAAGGCGCCAACAGCAAAACCACCTATAAATGTAAATATTATCAATTCTAGCAAAGTTGTTATCCATAATGAGGGAAGATATACAAGACATATTAATATAAGCCCTAATTTCATCGTTTTAGCATGCCCAATCTTCTTAACAACGTTCGACCAAAAAGGTATAAATAACATAAAACCAATAAATCCCGCTATTCCAGTGAAAATTGCGTAGGAAAGTGGCAATCCTAAAATATCCTTCATAAAGTAGACACCTGATGCACTGGCCAAAGTTCCTGCTAAAGCCAAAAGCATAAAGACAGTGAGAGCGACCACAAAATTTCTCTTTTTGAAGGCTGATTTCATTGTTTTAAAATAGGACAATCTCTCTGTAGACTCATAACCTCGAAGAAATCGCTCTTTCAGATCCTCTGATTCGCGTATACCTGGTATAAGTATGAGGACGCAAATGATCAACATTAAGATTATTAAGGATTGAGCTAAAATCATTGAACTCCTGTCCCCATATACATAAAAAACAGGCACAATAAAACCCATAGTAAGAGCTAATATCCGGGGAGCTGTGAGGTTTATCGCACTTGATTTTCTACGTTCTGCATCTGTACGGAAATGATTCGTAAATCCAGCATTTATGTGTGTAGAATAAAGAGAATAAAATGTGTCAAATAAGCAGGCTATGATTACAAAATACCAAAAGATCGGCCATGGATCTGTTTGCCTAACTAGGCTCTCAGGGGGTGCAAAAAGAAGAAACCAGCAAATTAAATAGGGTATTGTTGCTGCCATTATCCATGGAAATCTCCATCCCCATTTTCTAGTCCACCGAAAAGGTCTGTCAGTAAGATAACCTATGAGTGGATCGTTGATCATGTTCCATACTGCAAATATTATAAAGGCAAGTCCCAATAGCGCAACAGGCAAACCGATCTCCACCTCATAATAGTAGAAAACGTAGGCATTAAATTGCCCTGCTACAAAAAATACGAGAAGGAAACCAAAAGAATAGTGAATCATTTTTTTTGTAGATGCTTGCTCCCATTCTGATAAATCAATTTCTTTTTCTTCACTCATTATTATTTCTCCTAATTCTTATGATTTTTTATAAATTTTTAGATATTATCAAATATAATTAAGTTCCATAAAAGGATTTTTATTCAAAAATAAGTTTTAAAAAACAAAATAAGCTTAACTATTTGTTTTATCTACTTTAACATACTTCTCTGGAGTTAGTGGATAAACTAATATAATTAAAACACAGAATAGGATTAGTAATATCCCTGTAACCCAAGTAGTCCAGAGATAAGGATTAGTATCTAATAAATAAACAGCTCCTATCACTACAGCAGCCATTGCTAAGGTTCCGATAAAAACTTCAACCACAGTTGCATAATAACGCATAGGATCCCTTGCAGCGATAAAGCATGCAATTCCTAGTCCAATTGAATATGTTCCTATTAACCATAATGCCCATATATCAAAAGCATCTCCAAATGGAATTCCCATATCACCATGATACCACGTGGGAAACAAAAAATGGTTAATTGGTACAACGATAAGCATATATACACCCCAAAATATCAAAATTATGCGTGTTATTTTTTCTCGTAGATTATCTGGTATGGAAGATATTAGTACAATCATTAGCTACACCTCTTAATAAGTTTATATAGAAATTTATAATTTATAATAACATATTGAAATAACTTTATACTTCCTTTTGATTTGTGTTTATATCTATTAAATTATAATAAGAACATTTATCATTTTTTTTCTGTATTTCTTTCAATGAATATTCCTTTCAATAAAAATAAAAATTAAATAAATGGTATGTGAGTAAAAAAAATGAAGAAAAAATGGATGATTTATGGAGCATATGGATATACAGGAAAATTACTCGTAGAAGAAGCAATCAAGCGAGGCCACCGTCCGGTATTAGCAGGGCGATCAAAGGATAAACTTATTCCATATGCGAAAAAAATGAATTTAGACCATATTGTGTTTAACTTAGAAAATGAGGAAAATGTCGTAAATATTGTTAATGATTTTGATTTAATTTTCAACGCCGCTGGACCATACAAATACACAAATGATCCCATGGTAAAAGCTTGTCTAAAAACTAGCACGAACTACTTAGATATTACAGGAGAAATTCCTATTTTTGAAAAAAATTTTGAATATGATCAGCAAGCTCAAGATAAAGATATGGCAATTATTTCCGGAGTAGGTTTTGACGTTGTTCCTACTGATTGCATGGCAAAGTATGTCAGCGAAAAGATTTCTAATCCAACAAATCTTGAGATTGCGATTGTTGGGTTGGGGGGCGCCAGTTCTGGAACAGTTAAAACGATGCTAGAGTATTTCACTATGGGGACCTTAGTCCGTAAGGATGGAAAACTGGTAAAAACGGTGGATAAAAATACTCGAAGAATTCGCTTTTTAGATAAAGAAATGGAAGTTAGGGCTGTAAGTTGGGGAGATCTGGCAACAGCCTACCGCACAACAGGGATATCAAATATTTCCACTTATATGCCTTTACCTAAAAAGATGGCAAATTTATTGAAGTCTCAAGGTCAAGGAAAAGGTAAAGACTCGAAACAAATTGACATGAGTAAAATGATGAGTTGGATTGAGAAAAATATTCATGGGCCGGATGAAAAAGCTCGGTTACGAGGGAAATCTCAAGTCTGGGCACATGTAATTAATGATAAAGGTGATAGTGCTCAAGCTTGGCTTGAAACAATGGAGGGTTATCGTTTCACTTCAATTGCAGGTATTCGAAGTGTAGAAAACGTATTCAAACTAAAACCAAAGGGAGTACTCACACCTTCTTTAGCGTTTGGGAAAAATTTTATTTTAGAATTTCCTGAAACAAGACGATTTGATTCCATAGAGGAATATCTGCCATTATCAAGCCATTAAATTCAAGAAAGAAAAAAAAATTATATTTCTTTTATACTTTTAATTTGTTTAATAACTTTCCAGCGACTAAAAAATTTGAAGCTTCTTCTTCTCTTACAATATTATAAGCTTCACATTGATAACATCGTGTATATTTCTCAGTATGATCTCCTTGAATTTCATTATCACATAAAGTGCCATGTACTATCCAACAAGCTCTCCCGCCATTTTCCCCACCATGAATTCCATTAAGTTTAGTCTCATGTTTCGCTGGACAATTATTCTCAAGTCCGCATTTTTTAATTTCCCAACAATTCAATCCCATTTAATAATGACCTTTTATTTTTTGCTATTAAATATCATATAAAAAAAAGGATATTTAAAGACATATTAAAAAAATCAATGTTCTTTACATACTCACGAACATCTATAATCTATTAATTTGAAATATAGGTTAACTTGCTTAAATTTGGAACTTTTATGAAATTATTGTTTAAAATTGAAACTTAAATTAATTCAGAAGTTTAAATAATTATATAATATACAAAATATATTATTATTAAGACATAATGAGGTAAGTTAAAAAATGGCAGAAGTTATCATAAAAACTCGAACAATAATCGTTTTGATTATAGGTGCACTCATAATGCTTTTACTAAGTTATGCGTGTGTATTAGATTGGATCAATAAATTAGAGAAAGGTGGAGATTGGCTTGTAAACCTTATCTATCATCCCCTTACCGGAGTAATCGCTATTATCTTTTTCACTCTAGCTGTTGTTTTCAGTTTAGAAAAGGCTACTCCTGGACGAATGGAACGTATTAAAAACTATCTAGAAGAAAAACAGCAAGTTTATATGATTATTTTAGTGTTGACAATAATATCCTTTATTTTACTAACTGTTAATTCAATTATACTACTAAGAGCAGGTACATCTGGGGTTGAAGGCTTAATTGCGGTACACACATTAATGGGTATTATTTTTGGAGTTCTATTTTTTATCTCTAGTGCGAAAATAATCATAAACTTATATTTAAGTAATCCACAGAAATGGCAAAATTATATTGTTATTGAAGTAATTCTTTTGGTTGTTGTTTTTACTGTGATGGTTATCGTCGGACGAGCGATAGGACTGATATCGATATAATCTTTTTTTTTTGTTTTCTGTTTTCTTTTTCTTAAATTTCTCAAAAAAATTTAACTAAGATACGATATAATCCTAATATATATAAGGATTTAAATCAAAGCTTATAATATAACAAAGTCACAATGACAATGTAATTAGATAAGTTTATTGAGAGTGTAAAATGACTACTGATGAGATTGAAAAGACTAAAGAGTTAAATACCGCAAAAATTCGTCAAGATTTTTTCGATTATGTAAAAAAAGTAAAATATAAAGGAATTTTTGGTGTGGCGAAATTTTCCTCAGTTTATAACGATTTAATGCCAATTCAACAAGATCAGCTAAAAAACAGTGTTAAAGAGCAATTTTATAAATTTATGGACACGGGCTCTATTATTTCACTCGGTATTTTTTATCCTCCTGATATAATAGATTGCATAAATGTCGAGAAAAACGGTAAGACTGATAAAGATCTCTGGAATGATTATAGTGATGAATATGAACACATCAATAACATGTTAAAAGACATTGGTAAAGAAATTGCTGATAAATTTAATGGATTTGCTTTTCCCCCTACAACTGGAGTTCCTGAAGAAAAGATAAGTGAAGTAACTGATTATTTTCAACACACAATTTCTCATAGAGTCGTAGCTGAACATGCGGGGATCGGTTGGCGAGGTAAGAGCGAACTAATTATTACTAAAACTCTTGGCCCTGCCATTAGATTGACTTCTGTATTAATTAATATCCCATTAATTCAGAATAAAGTTATTGAGAGCCTGTGTGGAGAATGTGAGGCATGTCTTGATGTTTGTTCAATTTTAAAAAACAAGGAACAACTTGAAAATTATAGAGAAAATTGTAATAAATTTTTGTATTCCTTAGGACTAAAGC
>Ga0114923_10001301_pt1 | contig 17484 bp, 17 predicted proteins | sample SumtaG_FD_89578 | JGI IMG/M metagenome (GOLD analysis project Ga0114923, IMG submission 89578) | Deep subsurface microbial communities from Indian Ocean to uncover new lineages of life (NeLLi) - Sumatra_00157 metaG | ecosystem: Environmental > Aquatic > Marine > Oceanic > Sediment | place: near...
CGTGTTAAGTATGTTTAGTGAGGGATTAATACCAGCAGCTTGTGAAGTAGATATTTCTGGATTGATTAGCATGTTAATTCTACAGATTGCCTCTGGAACACCCTCTGCTATTTTAGATTGGAATAATAATTACGGTGATGATCCTAATAAAATGGTATTATTTCATTGTAGTAATCTTCCTATTTCCTTTTTTAAAGATACTAAAATGACGATTCACCCTATTATTTCTGATTTAAAGGGAGGTGAGGTAAGTTTTGGAGCAATTCAGGGTCGAATTAAAGCAAAACCTTGTACATTACTTAGAATTGAGACAGACGACTTATTTGGGGAGATCAAAGCTATAATAACTGAAGGTAATTTCACTGAAGATCCAATAAATACTTTCGGTGGATTTGGAATCATTGAGGTTCCTAATTTACAAGAATTATTAGGAGTAGTGTGTGAAGAAGGATTTGCTCATCACGTTGCTGCTTCACTAAATAGTGTTGGGGATATTGTGAATGAAGCTCTTTCGAAATATTTGGGGTATAAAATAATATATCAAAATAAATGATCCTAGAATTTTATTTTTTTCTTTTTATTGAAAGATCTTTTTGAAAAAACCCTTTATCTATAATGTCTTTTTTTTCATCATCTAAATGAGTTATTAAATCAAAATGACAATATTTTTGGCGTTTTTTGTGATAATCCAAAAGACGCTTGCAAGTTAGGTATATTGAATACTCAGAAATATCGCATCCGATCCATCTTCTTTTAAGCTTGTCTGCCTGTATCAAAGTAGTCCCGGAGCCACAAAAGAAATCTGCAATTAAATCATCTTCATTTGATCCTAATTTAATTATTCTTTCCAGTAAAGCATGATGTTTTTGGGTCGGGAATCCCGTCCATTCCTTTGAGGCTGGTTGTAAACATGGGATTTTCCAAACATCATCTAATTTCTTATCTGTAACGATACGATATTTCACATGACCTTCCTCGTCTTTTGCATTCTTTAAAACACCATTAACATTAACTCTCATTAATTGCTTTCTGGGTTTTTTACGAGGAATTCTGATTTCATTAAAAGTGTAATGTTGGGATTTGGAATAGACTAAGATGTTATCGTAAGCACGTGGCAGATTTTTCTTCCCAGCAGAATATTTATTATAATAGTACCATATGATATTATTTACAAATCTATTTTTTCCAAACACTTCATCTAATAATATTCTTATATAATGACTTGCATGCCAATCAAGATGAATAAATAGTAAGCCTGTCTGTGAGAGAAGTTTTTGGAATAGTATTATCCGTTCGTAAACCATTTGCAGGTATAAATCTAGATCTTTGTTCCATCTATCATTGTAAGCAATTGAATCATACACTTTATTTTCTTCAAAGACTTCTATTTTGTAATCTACACCTGAAAAGAAAGGGGGATCAACATAAATAAGATCTATTTTGTTCTCAAAGTTATTTAACAATGAGTATAAAACTCCTAAATTTTCACCCCAAAATAATTTATTTTTCCATCCACTAAATTTAGAATTAATAGGGACTTGCTCGTTACCGAATGATAAATTATTTACGAAATCTTCAAAAAAATTTGAATATTTTTTTTTAAGTTCTACACGATTTATGTTAGCATCTTTCTTTTTGTCCCAAGTTAACTTAACCATTCTAATAATAAAAAAGAATATATTTATTTTATATCTAATTTATGCAGAAGATCATCGAATTCACGATCGCTTAAGAATCCTTTATGAGCCATGATATCTTTAATTTCGTCCATAAGTTGAGGTGCTCCCTTAGCTTCAGAGATAGCCTCTTCAAGGGATTCAATTTTTTGTTTTAGACCGGTTATCTCTGTTGATTGGGCATCTTTTTCGTTTTTCAGACTTTCAATCTCGACATATTTGTCTGAATTTGCTGTTTGTAATTCCTTTTTTAAGTCTTCAATCTCATTTTCTTTTTGTTGTAAATCTTCTTCAAATTTGGTTTCTTTTTGCTTTAAATCTTCACTAAATTTTGTTGCCTTTTGCTCTAAATCTTCTTTAAGGTCGGTTTTTTCCTTTTCTAAATTAGTTTTTATAGCGTCCTTTTCTTTTTCTAAAGTTTCTGTTTTTAATGAAACCTCTTTTAGCTTAGTTTCCAAGTCTGGAATCTTACTTTCTAATTCTGCTAATTTTGTTTCGATTTCTGATTTTGAGCTTTTTAACTTGGTAATTTCTGCGTCACCAAATAATTTCTCCTCTTTTGCTCTTTCGAAATTTTTCTTCGTTTCAGTATAACTTCGAGTCTTTTCCTCTGCAATTTTCTTTGTTTCTTTTAATTTTTCTTGAGTAGTTTTTAAATCGGTTGCTGTTTGTTCTAAATCTTTTGTTTTTTGAGCTAATTGTTTTTCTATACTATTGATTTTGGATCTAAGATCCAGTAAAAATTTCCCCTCAACAGGTAATTTTTTATCCGGTTTTGATTCAGCTTTTTCCCAGTCAATCATTTTTCATCATTTCTCCTTTGAGTGATTGAAATTTTTTAATTTTATATTACTATTATATATTTATTCTCTTAAAACCTATTTTATAAATTTTACATCAAAATGTTATACACTTCTGAGTAAGTATATGAAACTTTTTAATGCTTATTCCTCTATTTCTGTGAGAAAAGATTCAAGATCCTTGTCCGATAAAAATCCCTTAATTCCTATTGAATCTTTAATTTTAGTTATTATCCTTAATACATTTTCAGCCATTATTATTTGCGCTTCAATAGATTCAACCCTTTTCATTTGATAAGACGTTTTTCCTTTCTCTACTTCTAAGTTCTTTTTAAGAAACTCAATTTCTCTATCACGTTGATCTATTGTAGTTTTAATAGATTGTATTTTCTTTTCTTTTTCTAGTATCTCTTTTGCTTTACCTAACATCTCTTCTTCTTTATGTTGATTGTACTTCTCTTTTATCAAAATCTTTTTCTCGATTTCTTCAAATTTTGTTATTATATTATTTAATTGAGCTTCTAATGTTGAAATTTTTTCTGTAGATTCATCTAATTTTTTATCTAAATCTGATTTTGCTGCTTTCAATTTTATAACTTCTATATCTGCATGCAACTTCTCTTCTTTAATTGTATCAAGTGATTTTCTTGCTGAAGACCTTTTTTCAGTGAGTCTAATTAAACTTTGTTCACGGTCGGTCAATTTGTTTTTAGTTATTTTTAATTCTTTCAGCAATTTTTCGAATTCGCTTGATTCTAGATTTTGTTCTAATTCTTTAATTTTTGAATTGAGGATTAGTAAAGCTTTACCTTCAATAGATTGTTTCTTATTTGGCTTTTGTTCAGCTAGAATCCAGTCAATACTTATAAAATTTCACCTATAGATACGTTATCTCTTTAATCTTCTTAAAAACACAATCAATTTTATATATAAATTTATTACTTCAAATTAGAAAAGTATTGAATCATTAAAAAAAAATAAGGTTTCATATTCTTTCTCATGGTTAAAATCAAAATTGGAACTGCTGGATGGGATTACAAAGATTGGGTTGGCCCGTTTTATCCAAAACAACTTGAAAGAACTCAACATCTTCCCTATTTTTCGAGGATTTTTGACATTGTTGAAATTAATTCCACTTTTTACAACTTACCCACCAAATCAATGGTATTAAATTGGAAAAAACGTGTTCCAGATAATTTTCGCTTTATCATAAAAGTCTGGCAAAAAATAACCCACAATCTTGATGATCATGATTCCGGATTTCTTATTGACCAATTTTTTTCAACAATGGCATTTTTATCTGAAAAAACAGAATATTTTCTCTTACAGTTTCCACCTTGGTTTAAATATACAGAAATCCATCTTCGGAAATTAGTTTCATTGCTTACAAGAATTCCCTCTGAATTTAAATACATTATAGAATTAAGAGACAATTCCTGGTTTAATCCAATCATTCTTTCTAACTTTATTGATGATAAGAAAATTATATTAGGGACTACCTACAAACCAGGAATTATACCATATTATTTGGATAATCAGTCAGTTTATTATATAAGACTTATAGGAGATAGAGAACTAACAATTTTTAACCGGATACAAAGAGAACAAAAGGAGGCATTATCAGATCTAAATAAAAACATTAATAAATTTGTGAAAACACCAAACATCTTTGAGATCTTTATTATTGTAAACAATCACTTTGCTGGATTTGCACCAGAATCTGTAAATTCACTAAAGCAGAAGTGGGATTTACATCACCATGTATTTAATGCTCAAAAAAATTTATTAGATTTTTAAAGAAACGATGATAGTCTTTTAAAAACAAATTTTGAATAAGTAAGTTTAAATATACTTATTCTGACTATTTTTTTATGGGAATCATCGGGAATTTAAAGAAGTTATTTCAAAATTGGAGGTATTTAGCTTTAGTTGTTTGGCTTCTGGTTGGTGTAGCAACAATTCAATTTCCAAATGTACTTGTTTCAAGAATAGGTGTTCTAATATTTTTACCATTTTTAGTATTTTTGTTATTTTTATTCATACTCTCCCTTATTTCGAAGAAGGATATTAATGAATATCCCGCTTGGAAAATATTACTTTTCTTAATCGCTTCATTACCAATCATGTTAATAATTGGGGTAATTTTAATCGCTATGTTAGCAATTTCAATAATTTCTTATTTCTTCTTTACTTCCTGGTTTATTTTGTTTGGCAGTTATTTAGCTGGAAATAAAGTAGATATACAATTACGAAAAACAAAATTCTTGCTATTATTTAGATATATTATCTTTTTTGGGGGTACTCTAGGATCACTGGTGTTGTTATACTTTTTTATCATAGGACCAGCATTAATGCCGGCATTTATTTCTGAATTGACTACTATACAACTCCCTCCTTATTTTAATGTTGTATACATCGCTGTTGGGATTGTAATTATTGCTTTAGCTATTTTTTGTTTACTTTATATGTTTGGTACTCATTTTAATGGTTGGTTTGGCATATTTGCTCCCATAGTTTCAATTTATACTTTGTTTTTAGTTGTGAAGATTTATCTTGGATTGGATGATACACCGACAGAAACTGGGATCTCAATCTGGACTGACATTGGGGTGATTGCTGTAGATCTTCTCATTTTATTATATGCTCTAAGTACACTTATGGGATCGCAAGCAGAACTTCTAAGCAAAAGATTTAAGCGATTTGGACTTGATACCGTGATTATTTGGTTAATTCTATCAAAAGTATCTTACGAATTCATTCATTACTTTCCTTCTGATATAATTGCAGATATAAATATACCATTACTAAATGAATTTGCGTATCTAGCTGATGAAGCTATTATTAATACTGTTAAGAATATTGCGGTTTTGGGATTCTTCATCTTACTCTTGGGTATATTGGGTATGTATGAGATTATAAAATATGCTAAGGACAAGAAAAAGGTCAGTAAAGACATTTATCTTGAAGGAGACATCACATCTTCAGAATTTGATATCGAAGATCGTTCATCTACTGAAGAATTTCCTCCTCCGTGAGAAGTTTAGTCAAAAGAATAAATATGTATTACTGATTCTAAGGAATAGACTATAAAGATATTGAAATCATATAAATTATAAAAACCAGAAAAAACATTAATTCCTGAGACCGTTTCATTCTTCTTCTTTTTCTTTATAAATCAAAAATTACTGTTAGATTAATCTTTTAATAATTAGACTTATTAATCAATTATTCAAAAATTGTCATACTTAATTTCAAATAGTGAAAAAATTGAATTCCACATCTGATATTGAAGATTTATTTCTTGAAAAGTTTGAAAAATTATCCTTAAAGGTAGAACAACTAACCGATGAGATCTCTAAAATGAAAGTTAAATTGGATAAGAATTACAAGCTTAATAGAACATTTGGTTTAAAAACCATTAGAAATTCCGAATCTTTAGAATTCGCAAGAGATGTTAAGGGAATTGGGAGTCAAACCAGGACATATTTATTATCGCTAAGAGCCATTACCGAAGAATGGAAAGGGAGAAAAAATGATATCTTGATAACAGTTAGACAACAAGAAAAAGAAACTCATAGGGACTTAAAAGCTCTTGGAATCAGAATCCCAATCAATGATGTTAAAAAGATATCAATGTTAGCAAAAGAAATTATATCTCTTCTCTATATATCTTGTGAATTAAATGGGTTGGCTATTAACGAAATACTTAGAGATATTTTAACAGAGATAAATGAAGATGGATATAAGATGGTTCAAGAAATCAAGCAAAAAATGGTTTTTAAATAACCCATCTAAGTTCTTATCAATACTTTTGATATTCAGATCGTGAAATTCGGGTTTCACGAAATTCTAATACCTTTTGAAAAATATGCTTTAAAAACGAAAGAAATATATTAGGATTATTTTAAATGATTAATCATTATTTAAAAAAATTAAAAAATATGGTGAAACATGAATATGAATTACGAAGAGATTATGTTTGAAGTGAAAGATAATATTGCTCGTATTACCATTAATCGACCTCAAAGTTATAATGCCTGTACACAGCAAACTGTTCATGAATTAATTGATGCTTTTAGTAAATGCGCAAGTAACGAAATTGGCGTAGTTGTATTCACTGGTGTGGGGGATAAGGCGTTTTGTACAGGAGGGGATCAGTCTACACGCGAAAAGGGTGGTTATAAAGGTGATTATTTGTTACCATTGGAAGTTGGATGGCAAAAGGTAACTCATTTGATTCGAACGCTTCCTAAACCAGTTATTGCAAGAGTTAATGGCTATGCGATAGGTGGAGGGAATGTATGGCAAGTCAACTGTGACCTTACCATCGCGGCTGAACATGCACAATTAGGACAAGCAGGTCCTCGAGTTGGTTCATTTGATCCTGGATATGGTACTGGTGATTTAATGCGTGCAGTTGGCATAAAACGAGCCAAAGAAATATGGTACTTATGTCGTCGCTATACTGCTCAACAAGCCTTAGAAATGGGATGGGTTAATTCCGTGGTGCCACTAGAAAAATTAGACGAAGAAGTGAATCAATGGTGCCAAGAAATCCTGGAAAAAAGCCCAACTGCTTTGAAAATGCTGAAATATGCATTTTTAGCTGAGACCGATGGAGTTACTGGTATCACACAATTAGGCGTAGGAGGTTTATCTCTTTACTACAATACTGATGAGGCTATCGAAGGAAAGAATGCGTTTGTAGAAAAACGGAAAGCAGATTTTACAAAGTTTAGGAAGAAGTGACGAGAGAATGGAAATAAAAAATGTTTGTGTTATTGGATCGGGGATAATGGGTACGGGAATTGCACAACTATGTGCCACTCATGGATACAATGTGAATTTAGTTGATATCAATATTGAAATACTAAAAAAAGCTAAAAATGCTATTGAAAAGAACTTAGAGAGATTTTTTGTGCTAAAGAATAAAATTTCTAAAGAAGAAGCAGAGGATATCTTGAACAGAATTAATTTAAACATAAGTAAAGAGGAAGCAGTTAAGGATACACAAATAGTAATTGAAGCTGTTTTTGAGGATATGAATTTAAAGCAGCAGTTATTTTCTGAGCTTGATGCCATTTGTAATAAAGAAATTATTCTGGCTTCAAATACATCTTCGCTGAGTATTACGGAAATAGCTCATAAATCTAAAATGCAAGAAAGGATCGTTGGAATACACTTCTTCAATCCCGCTCCTGTGATGAAATTAATTGAGTTAATCAAAGGTAAAAATACATCAGATACAATTTTGAAAAAATCAAAGTCTTTCTCTGAAAGTTTAAAAAAAACCGTAGTAAGTGTAAGAGATTCTCCCGGATTTGTAACCAGTCGACTAATCTATGTATTATGCAACGAAGCTATTGATATTTTAAGAGAAGGTATCGCAAGTGCAGAAGATATTGATATAGCATGCAAACTAGCGTTTAATTTTCCTATGGGACCATTAGAGCTTTCTGATCTGGTTGGTAATGATATATATTATCATATCGGTGATTATTTAGCCCAAAAACTTGGAAAAAAGTATCAAACAAGTTCATTATTAAAGAAGATGGTAAATGAGGGCTTATTTGGAAGAAAATCAAAGCGCGGTTTCTACGAATATTAATTTTAAAGTGAAAATAAGGCTTTATTTCCTTACTAAAATTAGCTTATTTTTTTCTAATACAATTTTATCTTTATTTAATGGGCTGAAGTTATAAGTATTTTTCATAGTGTTTACTATTAAATCCCCTACAATTTTCAGCTTTAGTGTTGAAAATAAATCATTTATCATTTGAAGATCTTCTGGAATTGATACACCAAAGAAAGGGTTTAACATTAAATATATTATAGCCCCTAATGCTATGCCAATAAGCAATGTAATTGTGTTAATAAAGGGAAAAAACCATAAAATGAGGAATAAGATTAAAAGATTAGGGATTAACCGATAAATCTTGAGTCGGTAAGTTACGTTCAGCTTTTTCTTTAGTTGAATTAATGTATAGGGTAACAAAAACAATGATGAGACCAACATCACAACTCCTATTCCCAAAAGTCCAAAAAACATTATAAAAATCGGAGATAAAATTGATATTATTATAAGTGTTATTAAAAATCCTATTGCTGCCGTTTTATTATTCCCAGATCCTATTAGAGCGTTCCCGAATAAAGTTGAGTATCCATAAATAAATTGACCTAAAACGATAAGAACAAATAAAATTTGTGCCATAGAATAAATTTCTATATTAAGTATCCCTCCGTTAAAAAACAAATCTCTATGTAAATAAAGTAATAATTCTCCTGAAAGAGCGACCATTGCAGTAAGGAAGCCAAGAGCTAAGATACTTGAGACTCTTGTTGAATCATTGATTGAATCTTCAATAGTCTCTTGTCGGGCCTTAGCAGTGGCCTCAGCAATTTCAATGTTTAATGGTGCAGAATAATAAAGTATCACTGTTTTAACCGCACCATACGTCATTAACACGGTTAATAAACTTAATGCATACTCTTGATATGCTGAACCTGTAAAAATAGCTAAATATATTGCAGCAAAAAAGAATAGAATATCCTCGAAAAATTTAGAATTTTGAATGTTCGTTAGCATTGAAAATAGAGAATTCTTTATATACAATCTAATTTGATGTTCTTCAATAAGATCTCTGATTTCTGGAGATAATCTCGTTTTCATTGTTTTTGTTCTTAAACTAGCATGTACAATATCTTTAATCGAATAGGGGGCTACCCTAATAAAAAAATACCCTAATAAAAAAGTTGTAGAGAGATTAAAGAATGGATAAAAAGCAAACCAAAAGGGATCAAAATTGAAAGTCATAAAAAGAACACCCCACACCAATAAAAAGATCCCGTTGAATACCGATAGAAACGCTATTATATCATATCTATTCTTAATTTCTAAACCGGTTTGAAATATAAAGTTGGTATATAATAGAATAGCTGAAAATCCTGAAGCATAAATGCATTCTTTTAATAATGGGTTTGTGATAAAATTACCTAAAGTAAAAGGCATTGTAATTAATACTACACCTAAACCTAAACCTAGTAAAAATAAAATTTTTGAATAAGTTGCACTTTTTAATTTTCCCAATTCTTCATCAATGATAAATGCCGTTTTGATTTCTGCGATAAAATATCGTGAGATTCCTATACCTATTAACCCAACGATACCGTTTATAGCAGTGGTAAGCCCAAAATATTTTAATCCTTCCCAACCTGTAGCCAATATTATAAATACCCATATACAGCTAGCGTTTATTAATGCAAAAAACATATAAAGAGATCCAGATGTTATAACTCTTGAACTCCCTTCTTGTTCAAAAAATCTTCGAGAATTGGAAAAATCAATATTAAGCTCTTTTCTCTCTTCTGTTTTTTCCATAAATAACAAGCTTTCTCTGAATTAATTATTTATCATGAATTATCTAGTTTAAAAAAAGTTTTAGTAAAAATTTAATAACCTTTGAAGAAAAGGGGGAAAATTATCTTATTTATCTAATAATAGAAGATGTTTTTATTATAAATTGTTTATATTGATTAATTTTATTAAAATAAATAGGTTGAGTGAAATGAACGAAGAAGAAATTATATGTGAAAACTGCGGAGAAAATACTGACACGCAAATATTTGAATGCGCGGATTGTGGCAATCCTCTTTGTAATATATGCGCTAATATTTGCAAAAATTGTGGTAGTTACTACTGTGATGGGTGTCATCATGATCATAAGAAAAACTGTAAATAGATGAAAGGCTCTTATATTATAGTTATTAGTAATCCCAGAAAAGCAATAATCTATATCGGATCCCTTGGTAAATTATTATTCAATCAAGGTTTTTACTTATATATAGGATCAGCGATGGGAGATTTTGGTTCTTCTACTTTAGTAAATCGAGTAAAAAGACATATCAAACCTTCTGAGGATAAAAAAACTCATTGGCACATTGATTATTTATTAAATCATAAAAGAAGCTTAATCACAAAGTTATATTTGATACCTTCCCTCAAACGATTAGAATGTCTAATTGCTAAAGATTTAATTAAAATCGCTGACGATTATATAAAGGATTTTGGTTCATCTGATTGTAACTGCCTTAGCCACCTATTCTATTTTAAGGAGTTTAAAGAATTTTATATTTAGGTAAATTGAAAAAGAAATGTAACTAAAACAGATGAAATAATTATAATAGAAATTTCAATTAAAATCCCTCTTTTCTCGTAATTCCACTTGGGAAGCCAATAGAATAATTTATTTCTTGTTTTATCAACAATTCGATGAAAATAATACTTTTCACCCCAATTAGTTTCTGGGACAATTTTTTTTTTCCTGTTCTGAATAGGTCTTAAAATAAACCAATCCCAAATATCCATTAAGTTAGCAAAGAGAAGCCCTAGCCAAAAGGGGATAACAAATATCAATATCGATAGAATAGATAGTGTATAAACAATCACATGCCAAATAATCCAAAATTTATCTTTCTGGATTTTTGGGGTATGATATGTGATTATTGCTATAGCATCAATAAAAATATGAGATAAAAAAGCAAAAATTATTGTAAATATTATGTTGAAAGGAAAAAATATAAATTTAAAACATAAGATTTGAATAATTACTGCAAATAGATTGTGAGTGATTGTTTCCAATACTGTACTCTCCTAAGGTCTTTTAATTATTTTTTCTAAATTATTCAAAATCCTTAAAATTTTTTAAACTTGCAATTGAATTTTACATATCAGAAATCAAATTTAATAAATAAACAGTGAAAAATATTATGGGATTATTAGAGGGAAAAGTTGCTATTATCACTGGAGCAGGTCGTGGATTAGGACGAGAAGAAGCGTTACTGATGGCTAAAGAAGGTTGTAACTTAGTTGTAAACGATTTGGGTGGCTCCTTCGATGGTAGTGGCGCTGAAGGTAAGGTAGCAGATCAAATTGCAGAAGAAGTTAAGAAATTAGGAGTTAAGGCTGTAGGGAATTATGATTCCGTCACAGACTTTAATAAAGCTAAAGCGATGATTGATCAAGCTATAGCTGAATTTGGTAAGTTGGATATAGTCGTTAATAACGCAGGTATTCTCAGAGATCGTATGCTTTTTAATATGACAGAGAAAGAATTTGATGATGTGATAGCAGTACATCTGAAGGGCACGTTCAACATGACACGTCATGTTTCTGCATATTTTAGAGAACAAGGAAAAACCAATCCTGATTTAGGAAACTTTGGTAGAGTGATTAACACAGCTTCTGATGCGGGTTTATTAGGAAACGTGGGTCAAACTAATTATGGTGCTGCGAAAGCAGGTATTGCAGCTTTTACAAATATTGCTGCCATGGAATTAAAAAAATACGCCACAGTTAATTGCATTGTACCGGTCGCAAGAACAAGACTCACAACTGATGCAACTCCTAAAATGGTACAAACTATGAGTTCTTTAGATAAGAGAGGTTTTGATATCTTCAATCCGGCTAATGTTGCTCCGATGGTTGCCTATTTAGCCTCAGATAAAGCAAGTGGGATTACAGGTGAAGTTTTTAGAGTTGTGAGTGATAGTGTTTTCTCATTAAATGGGTGGACTACCTTTAAACAAATAAGCAATAATGGGGAAAGATTCACACCTCAAATTTTAGCTGAACGAGTTGAAGAGGAACTCTTAAAAGGAAAACCTAGAAAAGAGACCTTAGGAAGTTCACTTGCTTCATTAACGTAAAATTATTTTCTAAATTTAGTTTTTTTTTTTAAAATTTAAAATAAGACTTTGTTCTAGATGTTCTGACAATCTTTAGTTTTTGTTTTTATTTAGTAAGATCATCAAAAAAATCATTATCTAATGTTTCTTCTTCAGTTTCCCCTTTCATTTCTTTATACGTGAAATAAGTGCTGATGAGCGCTCCTCCTATTAACCCAATGACAATTCCAGAAACTATTGAAACTCCTAAGAATAAAATGAAATTCCAAATATTAGGGCCCAAAATTATTGCGTAGTAAATCATTTCGTATAAACTTATTAAAACTGAGGATAAAACACCCCCAATAACTCCTGTATACACACCACTTTTTAAAATCGGATGATCTTCTTCTCTTTTGGTTAAAGTAAATACTACCCCAAAAATTGTTCCCAATGCAAATTCAATATCTGCAAAAAGGTAGAGTCCCGAAAAATCAAATCCCCCTATAATACCTATAATAGAAATTGCTATGTAAGAACCAACGGTTATTATAATAGATAACGCAATACCAAGACTTAGATTCCTTTCTCTGATAATGGAAATTTGAACCACTTATTTTAATTATTAAAAGATAGCTTAAATTAAGAAAATGAAAAAATAATAAGTTAAGTATATTACTATTTTTAAAATTTCAATTATCAGTACCAGGGATATCTTTACCCTTGGTTACTATTTTAGTTATCACTTTCTTAACTACTTATCCTTACTATAGAAATTTCTTTAGATGTTCTCATAAATTAAATAAGTAGTAGAATGACAATTAGCTTTTTTAATAAGGATTTGTATATATAATTAATTCTTAATAATTAAATTAAAATCTCACTTTACCAAAATTGGAATGAGTCAAATGAGTGAAAGGTTAACAGAAATACTTGATTCCTTAAAAGCAATAAAGGGTGTCCATGGAGCAGCACTTATCGAGAAATTCGGTCTAATTAAAGGAAGCGCCCTACCGGGGTGGGTAGATCCCGAGGCAGTTGCAGCTATGGTCACTTTAATTTTAAAGACAAGCCAAAGAGCCACAAAAGAATTAGAACAAGGCCAATTTTTTAGTGCCATTATTGAATCTGAGAAAGGTAAAATACTTTTTAGTGAGATCGAGGGAAATATTCTCACAATAATTACTACTAAAGAAGCTAAACTAGGAATAATAAATTTGAAATTGGATGCTGCCAGTACAGAACTCAAAAAGATTATATAATTTTTTTCCTCTTTTTTTCAGCTTACTTAAATCGTTTAACATCTTGAAGTTTATCTATAACCCAACTTTTTTCCAACGTTGCTATAAACGGTGCAAATCGAGGCCCTCTTGTATTTCCAAGTAAAATTTGGTAAAGAATTTGGAAGAATTGAGTCATTTCTTTTCGTGATAGGCCTGCTTTTTCTCTTAAAGCCATCATTTCCTTTTTTATTCCTTCTTCTGTCCATTTCGTTTTTTCGAAAGTTTTTGCTAAATCATCCACAAGGTTTCGAATCTTTATATCGAATTTTTCGTAGATATCTTTTGAGATCTGTTCTTCTAAACGAATTTTCAAGTGATCTAGAGCATAATTCGAATTTATCCAGTTTCTTCCATGAGTTAGTCGTATTTGAATATGTTCAGTGATTTCTTTTGATGGATTTTCTTTTAAAATTTCAGTGGCTAGTAATTTTTGAATGGCTTGTGAAATTCCATCTTGATTGGGGGGTGTTAATTGAGAAAGTATGATTGCATGCTGGAAATCCAGTTGGAATCCTCTATATTCAGGGGGATTATTATAAAAAACTATCTCATAGCTTCTTTGTATCGAATGAAGCTCGCTGGGGTCTTCAAATTTTTCTTTCCCATAATATATCCTTTGAGCTCGGTCGTATTCTGAAATATAACTCGGAATTTTGTCCAATCCGAATATAATTCGTCTTCTAGGCGGCGTTTTCAGATATATATACTTAAGAACTTCTGGTTCTGCAAACTCAAGCCACTTGGCTGGTGTAAATCCAATAAAACCAGAACCTGTCATATCTCCATAATCCTTTCGACCTTCTGAATAACCAACCCATTCATTCCAGAATCCTAAAGGACCTTTATGCTGTAGAACAGTTTCTACGATTTCTAAACCACTATCTCTTGCTCCTCCTGGCGTTGCCAGATCCTTTCCATAAGGCTCAAAGTGAATATTGAGAACATACCAGAGTGCCACCCACTCAAGTCTCCAGTTCAATTTTCCTTTGCTAATATCTGACCATTCCTTTTTTTTACACTCATTACAAAAATATCGGACTTGATAGGTTTTCAAATCCACTTCTAAAGCCTTTGATGTCCCTATTCGGTTACAAGATTCACAAAATGGAACAATAGGGATCCAATCTTCGGGGAAAGGCTTTTTTTGCCGATATTTGTTTAAAATTTGTCTAATTTGGTCTTTTTTGCTAATTAACTCAATAACTACTTTTTTCATTTTTTCTTGCTGATATAATTCATGAGTGCGAATTATCTTAATATCGCGTCCAAATCTAGGAAGCGGGATTCCAAAGTCTTTCCAATAATCATCGCTCCAAGATATACTTGGATTCATTGGAGAAGGAACATCAATTAATCGCCAATTTTTGTATTCTTCTGCCTTTTTTGGATTTGAATACAAATTTAATTGTGATTCTTTACCCTTCCAAGGATCAGAAGTATATAGAATCAAATTATGCGTAGCTTCATAACCTAGTGCTTTAAGTTCGTTTACAACAGCATTAGTGAGAACTATTTCACCTCTTAAATTTCCGACATGACAAACACCCGATATTGAGAGACCGCAGTTACAATTAAAATTCTCTACTTCAGGCCAATTACTAATTAAATCAGATGTTAATTTATCAATCCAGTGCTGTGGTTTTTTTTCCAATTTTTCATTCATTTTTTCCTTCACATTCAAATTCTTTACCAAAATCTTACATCATAAACTAAACATTTACTCTTTTTTAAGAAGTTTATTCATTATTCTTCTTGTGATTCCAGGATCTACTTGACCTTTAGTTTTTCCCATTACTTTACCTATTAACGCTTCAATAGCTTTTGGATTCGTGCTTAAATCCTGGACTATTCTTGGATTCTCTTTAATCACTTCTTCACACTTTTTTTCTATTATGTCTTCGTTAGAAATCCTTTTTTTACCTTTCGTGTCAATAATCTTGGATATCGAAATACCTTTCATTATTTCATCCATAAACGATTTAGCAATCTTAGTAGTAATTTTTCCTTCTCTAATATGGTTAATTAAATCAGCTATTTGTTTGGGTTGAAGTTTTGTATCTTCTAATGTTTTATTTTGTTCATTTAAGTAGCGGAATACATCGTTTATTAACCAATTACAAAATTGTTTGAATTCTTGGGATCCGAATGATGGATCAGAATTTACACCATCTTCGTAAAAGTCAGCTATTTCCTTATCTAAAACTAAATTATCTGAATCAAATTCTGATAGATTATAATCTCTACCAAGCCTAATAGATCTCTCGCTTGGCATTTCTGGTAATTCATCTTTAACTTCTTGGATAAACTCGTTGGTGATTATAATTGGAACTAAATCTTGTTCAGGAAAATAACGGTAATCTTCTTCAAATTCTTTGGTTCTTAATGAAATTGTAATTCTTCTTTTGTCGTCCCAATGTCTAGTCTCTTGAGTTAATTCTTTACCTCTTTTTAACAGGTTTCTTTGTCTCTGTATCTCCCATTTCAACGCACGTTCAACTTCTTTAAAACTATTAATGTTCTTTACTTCGCTGCGCTTGTGTCCTTTAATTGATATATTTGCATCCACTCGAGCAGCTCCAGTTAAATCTAAATCTGAAATCCCTGTATATTGAACAATTGATTTAAGTTGCTTGAGATACTCCCTAGCTTCTTCAGGTGAACCTATAACAGGTTCGGTTACGATCTCAATAAGGCAAACACCTGATCTATTGTAATCTACTAAAGTGTATGGAGAGGTTGCTATAGACCCTTTATGTACTAACCTTGCAGGATCTTCCTCTAAATGGATTCTGTTAAGTTCTATATCTTTCTTGATACCATTTTTTTTAACTGTTATTTTTCCTCCATCAGCAAAAGCTTTCCCTCCTGCCTTATTATATTGGCTGATCTGGAAGCCTTTCGGAAGGTCTACATAGAAATAATTTTTGCGAAAGAAATAGGTTGAGTCATTAATTTTACAATCTAGTGCCAATGCAAGTCTAGTAGCAAATTCAATAGCCTTCTTATTTATTGTGGGTAGTGAACCAGGTAATCCTAAACATATTGGGCAATTAAATGTGTTTGGTTCAGCTCCTCGATAATCAGCATTACAACCGCAAAATAATTTTGTTTTTAGATATGTAAGTTGAATATGGACTTCTAACCCAATTATTACATCTTGATAATTAGAACTCAATTTAATCTCCTCTATCTTGTAATGACGGTAATTTTCGGTAGATATTTAATTCCTGTTCAAGTAAATAACCAATATTAAGTACAGTTTTTTCATCAAAGTAATCTCCTATTATTTGAAATCCTATAGGGAGTTCCTTCTCATCAAAACCACATGGAATTGAGAGAGCTGGTAAACCTGCAAGATTCACAGGACAAGTCAAAACATCCATTAAGTACATCTGTAATGGATTTTCTAATAGTTCTCCAATTTTAAACGCCGTAGTAGGCATCGTTGGGCAAACAACCACATCACAATGTTTAAAGGCATTTTGAAAATCATTCTTAATTATAGTTCTCACTTTCAACGCTTTCATATAAAACATATCATAATAGCCAGCGGAAAGGGTATAACTTCCTAAAATAATTCTTCTTCTTACTTCAGCCCCAAATTTTTCATTTCGAGTTCTGCTATAAACTTCATAAACATCTCCATTACTATCATCACTCATAGCACCATATCTCAATCCATCATATCTAGCCAGATTTGAACTTGCTTCACTCATTGCTATAAGATAATAAGTAGGGATGGCATATTCTAAGTGGGGAAAGGAAACTTCGATTTTCTTAGCTCCTAAACTACAGAGATTCTCGATCGCTTCATTCACCTTATTCTTTACACTCTTATCTAAACCTTCAGTAAAGAATTCTTTCGGTACTCCAATGGTCATATTTTCTATTGGATTTTGAAGGTTTTCAGTGTAAATATCTTTTTTAATGTCAACCGTTGTAGAATCCAAAGGATCATGTCCAGCAATTACTTCTAGTAAAAGTGCTGTATCTTTAACACACCTTGATAAAGGTCCAATTTGATCTAATGAATTTGCATATGAAACTAATCCATATCTAGAA
>Ga0114923_10001302_pt1 | contig 17478 bp, 13 predicted proteins | sample SumtaG_FD_89578 | JGI IMG/M metagenome (GOLD analysis project Ga0114923, IMG submission 89578) | Deep subsurface microbial communities from Indian Ocean to uncover new lineages of life (NeLLi) - Sumatra_00157 metaG | ecosystem: Environmental > Aquatic > Marine > Oceanic > Sediment | place: near...
CTTCAGGCCCCACGGCTGGGTATCCATTTTTACAGCGACCGGTATGATATTCATCTCCTTCGGCGGCCTCCCCAAGATAGCCTCAGTGGCTGAGGAGATAAAGGATCCCCGTAAAACAATTCCACGGGGTGTGTTCGCCGCCTTTGTTGCCATTACCCTGCTCTACGCTTTAACCGTTTTCATTACCGTGGGACTGCTCGATGCTCCTGAATTCCGGCAGACACTGACCCCGATTTCCCTGGGCGCATCAAAGTATCTGGGTACTACGGGATTCTTTATACTTGCTATTGCGGCAATGCTGGCCTTTATAACCACGGCAAATGCCGGTCTTTTAGCCGCCTCACGAGATCCTCTGGCCATGGCTAATGATAATCTCTTACCATCCTTTTTTGCCGGGATCAATCGAAGGTTCAAAACCCCGGTGTTGCCCATAGTGGTTACCGCCGCATTCATGATTACCGTAATAGCCCTGCTGGATTTGGAGGGACTCATCAAGGTAGCCTCTACTATGAAGCTGCTCCTCTTTACCTTTGTCAATATCTCGGTAATCCTGATGCGGGAGAGCAAGATCGTTTCTTACAAACCCGCTTTCAAAGCGCCGCTCTATCCCTACCTGCAGATCGCCGGAACGGTTGTTTATATTTTACTGATTTTTGAAATGGGAAAGATTCCCCTGCTGATTGCCTGCGGCTTTTTCCTGATATCCCTGCTCTGGTATCTGCTCTATTCAAAGTCCCGAAATCTAAAGGAATCAGCCCTGATACATATTGTGGAAAGAGTTACCTCAAAAGAGATAAAATCAACCATTCTCGGTAATGAACTAAGGGAGATCCTGCTTGAGCGTGACGAAATAACCGAGGACCGCTTCGACCAGTTGATTAGAAATGCACGTATTATCGACACGGGCAAGGAGTGTGATATTGATAAGCTCTTCAAATTGCTGGCGGAAGTTTTCTCAATTAAATTCCAGATTCCCCCGGAGAAGATATTCCGGCTATTGAAACTTCGTGAGGCGGATTCAAGCACCGTGATTCACGACGGGCTGGCAATTCCCCACATTATTATCGAGGGGGATTCCAAATTTGAGATCGTTGTGGCCCGTTCCAAAGATGGTATTATCTTTGACCAGCAAAAACCGCCAATTAAAATAGTCTTCGCTTTAGCCGGCGCCAGGAATGAGAGGAATTTCCACCTGCAGGCCTTGATGGCCATAGCCCAGATTGTGCAGAATAAGGATTTTGAAAGCAGCTGGAAAAAAGCGCTCAGCACCGAAGAGCTGCGCAATATCATCCTGTTGGCCCAGAGAACCAGAAAAGGAATGGTGTAAGCAGCAGTGCGATTAATAATATGACAGAAGCTTTATATTATAAAAACACCAGGGAAGAGTATTTTACTGCCTCATTGGTAGAACAAAGGGAAAACGGCAAGCAGTGGATCGTTGTGCTTGACCGCACCGCTTTCTATCCCGAGGGCGGCGGCCAGCCAGCTGACCGCGGCTCCCTTAATGGCATAGAGGTGTTCGATGTACAAAAAGAGAATGGCGAGATTCTTCATTTTCTGAAGCAAAAACCTGAAGGCGGCAAAGTGCAGGGAAAGATCGATCTGGCCTTCCGTTACGACTATATGCAGCAGCATACCGGCCAGCACCTGATATCCGCTGCTTTATATAAAAAGGGGAACTACAAAACAGTCTCTTCATATCTGGGTCAGAGCTACACTGCCGTAGAGATCGATTCTACTGATATAAGCGAGAAGCAGGTACTCGAGGTGGAGGAATTATGCAACCTGGTAATCAGCCGCAACCTGCCGGTAAACAGCCATTGGGTATCAAGCGAGCAGGCCTCCAGCTTTCCCCTGCGCAAGCCCGTTCCCGATAAAGAGAGGATCCGCCTGGTTGAGATAAAGGATTTCGATTTTGTGGGCTGCGGCGGTATGCACCTGGACCATACCGGGGAAATTCAGCTGATCAAGACAGTTGGCAGGGAAAATGTTCGCGGCCGCCTGCGCCTGCACTGGCAGATTGGCAAACGGGCCTTTAATGACTACCGGAACAAGCATCAGGTGGTAACCGATTTGAGTAAAGAACTCACCTGCTCCAGCGAGGAATTACTCCCCGGAGTAATGAAAATTAAAGAGGAGCTGCGCTCTCAGAAGCAGTCAAACGGAGTGCTGCAGGGCAGGCTGGCCCGATATATAACTGACAGTATGCTGGCTGCAGCCGGAGACTTGTCCGGGCTGAAGGTTGTTCTGCACTTTTTCAACAACGAAGAGCCGGAGCTGGTAAAAAAGATATTTAACCACATTTTGGAAAACGGGTCCTCTGCGGCCTGTTTGGTCAATAATTACTCCGGACAGCTTCAGTGGCATGCAGGCAGTTCTGAAAATGTCGGCCTGCCCTTGAAGGAAATCATCCCCCCCCTGCTTCCCCTTATTGACGGCCGCGGCGGCGGCAAAGGAAACCGCTGGCAGGGAATCGGCAGGGATATTACAGGCGTTCAGGATTTTTTAAAAAAAGTGGAACAGAGTATTCTTGAAAAACAAAACCCTTAGCAGTGATCTAATTAGCTTTTCAGCATTTGCCGGCGCCGCCCGACCCAATTTCCAATCACTATTATACGGCAACCTGGACCAATTTTGCCTTATCGAGCAGCGAAGAAAAAGACGATATTTTTTTATTGGTCTGCGAATCAATAATACTTCCCTGTGGCAAAAGGAGCAGTCCGTTTTTCAAAAAGAGATCCTCATCCAGCACCATTCCCGGCTCGAGGCTGCCGATACTGACAACTTTCACAGATGTCTGCTTTTGCAGAATGGCGCCGGTCAAATCACAGAAAACATGGAGTATACGGGGATCATAGAGAACTCCTGAACCTCTTTTAAGTAGCGAACAGGCTTCCTCGGCGGTCATACCCTTGCGAAAACAGAGATGATCATAGTCACTGGCAATCCTGATTACCCTGGAGCTTAAAGGGATATCCTCGATATGCAGACCATCGGGAAAACCGCCGCCTGAGTACTCTTCGTGGTGAGAGCGGATAATTTTAGAAAGCCTCTTCAGATTATGCACATTACCGATAATCTCTTCCCCGATCAATGGATGTTTCCGAAAAGCCTTCTTTTCCCGGGCGGTAAATTGTTCCGGATCTTTGCTGAAAATGGTGTCCGGAGCGCCAACCAGGCCGATATCGTGGAGCAGCGCTCCAAAGTAGACCATCTCCACCTCATCCTGGCTATCTGCCAATTTTTCAGCAGTCATGCGGGATAGTTCCGCTACCCGTTTGGAATGGCCTCCCAAAAACCGGTTTGAGCAGGCCATGATCTGGGTAAGCAGAACCAGGGTATCCTGAAAATTCCTCTTTCTATCCTCACTCATCTGCTTGAGCCGGGCCACGGCCTTTTCCAATTGAATGGTTCTCTGCTGAACCTTCTGCTTAAGCCCGCCATCAAGGCTCTTTATCCGCTCACTCAACCGCTCTCTTTCTCTTTCCAGGCTGTGGTACTCCAGCCCTTTTTTAATGGTGATCTTCAGCTCTTCCTCATTCCACGGCTTAGCCAGAAAGCGGTAGATCTCCCCATCATTCACAAGCCTGACTGCGACTTCGACCTCTGAGGCGGTGACAAGCAGCATCCTTAAAACATCGGGGTATTTCTCTTCAGTAAGGTGTAAAAACTCAGCTCCGGACATTTGCTCCAGTTGTTGATCAGCTACTACCAGATCAATCCCGCTTTGGGAAAGTGATTCCAGTGCTTCTTTGGAATTCCGCGCCGTAAAGATCTCTATTTCCGGTTCATTTAAAAAGAGGCGCCTGAAAGCTGAGAGAAAGCTCTGATCATTATCTGCAAACAGCACACTGTACCTGTTTTTCGCCATGACTTGCTCCACTTATATTATATGGTGAAAATGATAAATTAGCAAATTCGAAACCGGACTCAGCGCTTCTAACATCCACAGGATTTCCTTAGATCACCATGGTCATTGACCATGCAGAGAACTTCCTCCGGTAGCCACGGTCTCAAGAGGAAAACATTTTCCTGGTTGATCGAGTAATTATCCTGATTTCATCATATTTCGTTGGCTTTACAGAATGATCGTATTTCATATATTTTAGTATAACATCCAATAAATAGAAGAATCTATTGTGAGAATTTATTCTATTAATATTTAACAAATATATCTAGCTGATGGAGCAGGGTGATGATATCCAAAAAAGACCGTGGCCATATAGACCATATAAAGGCGGCAAATTCGGTGGTAGGTTTTACCGGTAAAATACACAGACCAATAAAGATTGTAATACTCGGTGCAGGAAGCTCGTTTACACCAAGACTAATAAACGATGTTCTTAGAATACCCGGAAGCCAGGGTGGGGAGATTGCCCTGATCGATATAGATACTAACCGTCTCAGTACCATGCACAAACTTATAGGCAAACTTGTTGCTGCAAATTGCCAGGGAGATATTTGGCAGGTTATTGCATCCTCGAATCGACGAGAAGTGTTGGGTGATGCTCACTATATTGTCAATTGTATAGAAGTGAGCGGCATCGACTGTGTGCGCTTTGACTATGATATTCCCCTGGAATATGGTATCGATCAATGTATCGGCGATACCAGCGGACCAGGAGGACTTTTCAAGGGCCTTCGGACTATCCCGGTATTTCTAGAAATCTTAAGAGACTGCGAAGAAATGTCTCCTGAGGCATATGTTCTAAACTATACCAACCCGATGAGCATGATGTGCATTGCTGCAGCCAGATCAAGCTCAATGCAGGTTTTTGGAATGTGCCATTCCGTACAGGGAACCAGCCGGCTTCTTGCAAAACGGGCAGGCGTTCCTTTCACAGAAATGACCTGGGAATGTGCCGGCATCAATCACCTCGCCTGGTTTACGAAGCTGGAACATAAAGGCAAAGATTTATATCCCCTACTCAAGGAAAAGGCAAAAAAGGACCTCGCTGGTAATCCGGTGGATCCTGAGGATGGAGCCGACCTGGTGAGGAAAGACATTATGCTGCATTTTGGTGCCTTTGTTACTGAGTCCTCAGGCCACTTAAGTGAATATCTTCCCTATTACCGGGTGAGAAAAGATATTAAGAAGAAATACTGCCGCAGCGGCTACGATGGCGAATCAGGATTCTATTCACGGAACTGGCCTGAATGGCGTAAAAAAGCAGATAGAGACCGTGAAAAAATGCTGCGAGGTGAGAAACCAATTGAATGGGAAAGAAGTTGGGAGTATGCTTCCTGGATAATTGAAGCCCGGGAAAAAGACACTCCATTCAGAGTTCATGCCAATGTCATGAACAACCATAGAAAAGCGGGGCCGTTAATAGAGAATCTTCCTTACAATGGATGTGTTGAGGTTGCCAGTATGGTAGACAGAAGCGGAATTCATCCGACAGTTTACGGAAATCTACCGCCCCAGATGGCTGCACTTTGTAGATCACATATAGGCGCCTATGAACTTGCAGTTGATGCTGTAATCGAAAAGAGCAAGGAGGCAGCCATGCTCTCACTCATGCTCGATCCACTGACTTCTGCCGTTTGTTCTCCATCAGAAATCAGGGAAATGACCTTAAAGCTTTTTAGGGCAGAAAAAGACTACCTGCCTGATTATCAATAAAGCCGGTACAGATCTTAGCTGCGCTATTTTGTTAATTCTGTTAACCTTGTTAACCTTTTTCAAATTAAGCACGCCATCAAGGCTCCTTATCTGCCCACTCAACTCATTATGAAGAAATATAGCCTTTGCTCTTGAGAGTTCCTCGCGGATATTTTCTTTTTTATTCTTCTCTGTCACAGCAGTATACCCTCGCTTTCAATATCAAGGGCGACTTTTCTTTCCCGCTCCTTTAAGCGATTGAACTCTGTTTCTGAAAATATAATTGAAGATATCGGCCTGAGATACTTTAACTCTATCCCAGCCACTTGACTAAATATCTTGTTTTTAAGTTCTTTTGAAAGATTGCGAACAATAATAGCTATATCAATAGCTGAATCTTCATTATAATCTCCCCTTGCCCGCGAACCAAACAGAACCATTTTTATAAAGGAATCGCCCAATGAAAGCTTTAAACTTTCTTTTAAATCAATTAACTGATTTTCCATATTTTGAATATGGGCAGATAGCTCCACCCTTATCAAGCCTCTTCAGATGGGGATTCAGGATTCTATAATGGGTGATGAATCCCCTGATCAAATTATAGTTGCCGCCGCTAATCAATTAAATCAGTTGAAGCTCCCTTATAATCCGCCGTGTCTGTCCTACAAGATATAACGGAAGTGATATCAGCCTGAAGCTGCCTTTGAATATAGATGGAGGATTCGTATCGAATCGTAGAGCCAGATCAGACTTTTTTTCGTGCATGAAAAGATGAAGAGATTTCATTGTTCCGGTTTTACCGGCCTTTACCTCAACCGGAACAATTCTACCAATTTCTGCAATAACAAAGTCAACCTCTGCGGAAGAATTTCGCTGTTCTCTGGCCCAGTAATAGAGTTCCGGCCCTTTGTAGCAGTCGCTGGAAAAAAGAAGATGCTGACCTATGAATTGTTCACACACGGCACCGCTGTTGATGAGCATTAGCTTATCCGAATCTTTAAGCCTTGCAGGGTCAAGTCCACAAATGCTGCACATTAGGCCTATATCCAGGTAGATTACTTTGAAAAGACGGTCATTGATTTCAGCTCCAAGAGGAAGTCCGTTGCATGAAGAATGATAGACAGGTGATACAATCCTTGCATTACAGAGCATATGAAGAGCTCTTTTCATATCTTTTGATCTCTCTTCTCTGTCAATATTTGCATACTTGAACTTCTGGCCGACAACCGTTGGAATCTTTCTGAAGAGCTTTCTCAGCCTGTGCTGATCAATTCTATTTCCGTATTTACCAAAATCATCATAATAAGTAGAAATTATTGATTCCTTTACCATATCCACCTGTCGATATGATTCTTCTTCCTTGAAAAGGGCAATTGCTTCCGGCATACCTCCCGTAAAAAAGAAAATAGAAATATATTTCAGCAGCTTATTATGAATAGAAGCAGCGACCGCCGATTCCAGGGAATAGTCTTGAATATAATTTACCAGCCTGATCTCTCCCATACCAAGAAGGAATTCTTCAAAGGAAAATGGTCCTATATACAGATATTCTATTCTGCCCACAGGCATGGAAAAAGTATGCTCCTCCAGTACAAACTCAAGCAAGGAACCTGCTGCAATAATATGAATATCCGGCATCTCTTCATAAAAATATCTGAGTGAGGAAAGAACACCGGATGCCGCCTGAATTTCATCAAGAAAAAGAAGCGTATTTTCCAATTTAATCGAAATATTAAACTCCATTTCAAGGAGTCTTATTGTTTCAGCCGGATCATTCCCGAAGAAGAGTTCTGCCCTCTCCGGATTCTTTTCAAAATTGATTTCAACTACTCTCTGAAAGCACTCACTTCCGAATAACCTAACAAGATAGGATTTTCCCACCTGCCGGGCGCCTCTTATTATAAGAGGTTTGCGGTTCTTTTTGCCTTTCCATTCTTTCAATGCTTCCATTGCATATCTATACATTGATTTATCCTTGTCTGGTGCTAAAATACAAGGGTATTATAGCGTAATTGATGCTAAAATACAAGGGTAAAAACACAATTCAGCTAATAAGGAAAACTCCAATGCTCAGGCTATATATTATGAATTTTTCCGAGTATCTTCTTGCCAAAGACGGATAAGATAAATTCAAGAGTCTTTCGAAAAACCTTGTCTGCATAACCGGGCTCAAGACCAACAACATCCATGGCCTTCATCAATCCTGACTGGGCGATCAGCTCCATGGCCAGATGGATTTCACGGAAGGTAAGACCCTCCATACTCTCCTCTTCAGTAAGGTTGGCCACTACTGCGGGGCTAAAACTCACATAGATACCCCTGGTACCGGAGGCTGCTATCCGCAGAGCCTGATGCACAACCTCTTTGATTCCAAGTTCGTCTATATCCTCCATGGTGAAGGCTCTGACACGGGAGTGGGTAAGAAGCTCCTCTTCCTCCGGCTCCACCTCCCTGAGACCTATGATGACCGTATTTTCCGGGGATAGATGAGCTTTCAGCTCCCTGAAAGCCGGAGATATCCCATAACCCAGAGCTGAAGCCAGGGCTGAGCAGTCCTGCCCTTCCTTTTGCACCCTGCCGGGAGGACTGAACCCCGCTTTGGAGTCAAACCAGATAAGTCCAAAGGCATCAAGCTGCCCGGCTAAGCCAAGGAAACCGATCAGACTGATGCTGTGATCCCTTCCCAGTATCAGCGGAATCCTGTTTTTACTCAGAGCGAGCTTAAGCCCGCAAGCGGAAGCAACGGTCTCTTCCGCCTCAAAAACCCGGTAACCCAGAGCTTCAAGTCCTTTCTCAAGACCGCCTTTCTTAAAGACATCAATAACACCCCGATCCCCTGAAAAACAGATCCCGGAAGCATGCTCAGCGCTTTCCTCTTCTAAAAGCACCTTCTTCTGCACATAGGCGGAATTCATGGCAGACAGAAGCGCAGCATAGTTAACCTCAAAAAACGGCCTGTCTCCCAGTTTTAAGGAAGTACCGGCAGCGGTGACATCGAGAAGCAGGTGATCACTGGAAGCTCCAAGAATGGTAAGCTTCCGGTCAACCGGTTTCAATCCCTCTACATTTACATCCTCTCTTCCTATATTCAATATGCCCCGAATTATATTTCCCTTATCTTCAAAGGCGTTCTCAACCCCAAAGGCATCCTCACCGATTTCTCCGACCGGAAGCGAGGGTTTTTCCTTAAGCTCAATCAGCTCCGATGAGAGCAGGAAGGCATCCTGAAAGGTGCCCGGCCAGGGATTGCGTCGTACAGTTTCCCTGCCAAGGAGTATGGCCTCGCCAATGCGCAGGTGGTTAATCGCTTCCGGCATCTTTCCTGAAGCCAGAAGAGGAAGAGAGCTGGAGTTGCCTCCGGATATATAGCGCAGTTTAACAGGAAATCTTGCCTCTAGAGATCGGGCATATTCCACTAAAGTCCCCATGTTCTCCCGCGTTGGAATAACCCCGCCGTAACAGGTCAGATTTGTGCCAATTCCCACAATCCTGACACCGGGAAGCTCAATGATCTCCCTGGCCATAGGCATAAGATCACCCGGCCATATTCCCTCTCTAAGATCCCCCAGGTCCAGCATCAATATGATCTCATGAACTATACCCCGTCTTTCCGCGGCGCCGGAGAGACCTTTAATGACCGAGAGTTCCGAGTTCAGGCTTATATCCACTGAAGCCACAATCTCATCTACCTCCGAGAGCGGGGGAATGCGCAGGAGTATGAGGGGGCGGTTAATGCCGCTGGCCCTGAAACGGTGGATATTCTCCAGACGCGATTCGCCGATTTCCTGAATGCCTCCACGGATCATGGCCCGTGCAACCTGGGGCATGCCGCAGGTTGCCTTTGTTACCCCGGCTACATTAATGTTATGCTCACGGCATATTGAAACCACGGCCCTGGCATTCTTTTCAATCTTCTGAAGATCAATAGTCAAAACCGGTCCGGACATGATCTTATTACTCTCCCTGGCCGGCAGTATTCTGGGAATAGCCAAGGCTTTTCCCGAGAATGGCTAATGCTCTATCAGGATAGGACTTTGCAAGCAAGCCTGCTGCGGCCATAATGTAGTGGCTATCGAGAAATATTTTGGTTTCATTCCCGGGAAGGAGCCTCTTTTTTTTGGGATCAGGCCATAATGAGCATAGTATTTCCATACCGCCATCCAGACGCGTCAGCGCGCCCCCGGTTCCCACAATCACCTTGACTGCTGTCAGGTCTCTGCCCAAAATCACCTCATTCCGCCCATAGGCGCCGTAGGTCGACCTGATTTCTCCCGCATGGCGCCACAGGGCAATATTAACGGCCCACTGGCTTAGCTGAAGCGCCTTTTTCTTCTGCTCACCATCAATGGGTATTGCTTCCGGAACATATAGATCCCCGAGCGCTCCACCGGATGCTTCGATTATTTTTTCCACATTGTAATAGATTCCCAGGTCGCCCTCAACCGTCCTCTTGGAAAGCGGCTCCGGCGCCACCAGTATTCTTGAATTATCGCCTGTGCTATCGGTTACCGAGTGGATGTCCGTAGTCGCGCCGCCCACATCAACGATCAGCAGATCCTCTAACTCCTGGTAGAGCAGCTCAGAGGCCCTGAGCACCGCGCCCGGCGTTGGCATGATCTCTCCTGAGACCATCTCCCTGATCCTTTCCATTCCCGGGGCTGTCACAATATGCCTTGAAAAGACATCATGGATAACTTCTCTCACCGGCTGTATATTCAATTCATCTATACGGGGATAGACATTATCTACAATCCGGATGGGTTTGCCCTGCCTTTCAAAAAGCCCGGCAATCAGGGGCGCCGCATTCTTGTTCCCGGCATAGATTACGGGAACATTCAGTCCTGCAAAGGAGAGCACACGGGCGTTTTGAATGACTGTATGTGTATCTCCAAAATCGACACCCCCGGCCAGGAGAACCAGGTTGGGAGAAGACGCTTTGATCTCTTTGACCTGCTCCGGGCTAATGAGTCCGGCTGTTGAGCAGACTAAGTTGGCTCCCGCTCCCAGGGAGGCCTCCCGGGCGGCCTTAAGAGTCATATCCCTGGTCAGACCGTGAACACTCATGCGCAGGCCGCCTGCTGCAGAGGCGCTGGCAATGAGCTCAGCATCTGCAGTATCGATACCGAACTCTGCTTCAAGCCTTTTCCTTGCCTCAGCCAGTCCCAGGCTAACATCCCCCTGCTTTACAGTGGTAAGCGCAATGCTCTGGCCCAGGAACTCAAGTCTACCAGGCAAAGGGCCTGAGAAAGCCGAGAGCTTGGTAATTGTGCTCCCGATTTCCGCAGCCAGGATGTCAGCCCTGATCATTGCTCATCCTTTATCATAAGCTCCTTTACAATAAAGCTTGCAACTTCATGTCCCTTTGTTCCCCGGCCGAAACCTGCATTCATACCGCACTCACGGGCTATATCGCCTGTCACCTGCGTGCCTCCTGAGATTAGAAGGATACCACCCCTGATCCCCCTTTCCACGGCCAGGTCATTAAGCCTTCTCATATTGATCCTGTGGATCTCATTATGGGTTATAATCGTTGAAATCAGGACAACCCCGGAGCCTGTTTCTTCAGCCGCATCGAGCATCTTGGAAACAGGCACGGATGTTCCAAGGTAGTGGCAGGTAAAACCGTACTTCTCCAGGCCTCCATGCTTGATATCCAGTATCTCCCGCATTCCCACGGAATGTTCGTCTTCCCCCACAGTTGAGGCAACAAGAGAAAGCCCGCGGGCCCGCACAATGGCGCTGATTTCATCCTCCGGCAGGAGTTCCTCTTTTTCAGAAATCACTAACTCACTCCTCTTTACCCCCTTAGCCAACCTGCCCTTTATTTCCAGCAGGGTGCCCTCAGCCGGGTGGATGACTCTCCGGTGTATGATCTCCGGTGATGAAAGCCCCATGCTTTGCGCCATCTTCAATCCTGCGGCCTCTGCTGTTTCGAGGCTTTCGGGAATGAACAGTGTAACACAGACCACACCGTCTCCGGCCCATTCCACCTCAGGTCTTATCAAGCCCGCCTGAGCCTCTTTCAAGGGCTTCTCCAGCCTCCGATTAACATTATCCTCATCATCCATCTCGTCTACATAGATTATCTTCTCATGTTTGCATAGGGTACAGCCCCCTATGGCATCACATGCCTTTTTGCTCTTTCCGGCAAGGGTGTTATTTCCAAAATGGCTGCACACAGGAGCTCCGTAATCCGCTTCCCGCTTTACAATAGTATCCGCGGCCACACCCCCTCCAGAGGCGCGAACAATCCCATCGCCCCTCCTTTCAGGGAAATATCCGGAATCTACGAAGTATCCCTGCTCCACCGCAGTATAGTAACCTCCGATTTCCAGTATCTCTTCTAAAAAGAGGACAGCTCTTTCCTTGATCTCCCGCACACAATCGGCCAGCGGGCCTTCTTTATTAAGGTCGATGAATTCGTTCATTCCATCCAACCCCATTAATGTCTGCCGGGTTGTGTTCACACCAAGGATATTGTTGTAATGCCAGGGAACGTTTCTTCCCTCATCCGGGGTAATAGTGCTCTGTATATCCGCTGAGGTCAACTTTGATATCAGGGTATCCAGAACATGGGTAACAGTCGCCTCACCGGTATCGGATTCCATGTAGCGGGTGTTCTGCTGGGCCCGGAATTTGAACCCGGAAAAGAAGTCTCTTAAGGCCACCGCATAGGGTAGATCCAGGGCCAGCTTGGGCGCAGGCGGAGCTGTGGGCGGCACGGTGGAGAGAGCTATAGAGTTCATAGACATGCCCGCAGCCAGGGAGAAGGCGCAGTTGACAGCATGCTGAACAAACAGTTCCGGCAAGACCTTCCAGGCTTCCTTGGCAGTGGCATTGGCGTTATGCGCCCCGTCTATCTGCAGGATACCGGCATCGCCCATGATCTTCTTAGCCGCGGCAGCGTCCACGAATGAGCGGTGCATGTTGATGTTCCGGTAGAGAATATTGTACTGGGGGTCCTGGTGGGCGCCGTTAACCCCTTCTTCTGCAAAGAGAACCGCTATCTCAGGCCCTGCCACCCCGCTTACATAGGAGTGGAAATTAATTGGCCGTCCCACTTCATCCTCAATCAGGTCCAGGGCTTTCCTGCTCGCCCTGAGCTGTTTCCGGCTTATAGGCACGCCGCCTACTCCCTCCGGTGTTCCCTCAATCAGGCCGTCAAAGTGAGACTGCCCGGCTGTGCGGATTACCATAATATGGTCCGCTCCGTGCCAGGCCGCCATTCGCATTCTTCGAATATCATCCTCAAAACGGCCGGAGGCGATCTCTGTGGTGATCACAAAGTCACACTGCGGGTCTATATTCCGGAAAAAATGTGCCGAAGGCAACGGCACGTAGTTCTTCAAAGGGAGCGTTGTATCTTTAAGGTTAAAGGGACCGGCCTGGCTCTCTTTGCCTTCAGCCTTTTTCCTCCAGGTCCAGCCCGATCTTCTGGGCCGGTAATGTTCCAGGTCTTTCAGGATCGCCTTTATATCTATCTTTTTATCAGGATCAAGCTTCATAATTCCAGTAATTCCCCTGTATCATGGATAGTCCGGTCTCCCGGATACCAAGGTTGTTGCGGTGCGCCGCGTTCAGGACCAGGGCTCCGGCGCCATGTCCTAAAAGATCCTTTTCCAAAGCCAGGTTAACCAGGGTTTTTGCCTCCAGGCCGGAGAAACCCATGCGCAGTAATACAGAGCGCTCAATCGACGGGCTTGTATAGTTTCTTGCTTCCTCTACTAAAGGATCTACAATCCTGTCTACAAGATCCCAGAACCTCTCCTTGAGTTCCTGGTCATTTAAATTTTTCAAATGAGCCCTTTTTTTTTGAAAATCATCCTCTCTTTCCATTATATACTCCCTCCCCGGCTTTGCCCGGCTAATCCGGCATTTTTAATAAACTCTTTTACAAAGGCCGGATCTGAACCGGTGTCTTCGGCCAAGAAAGCGATCTCTTCTTCACCCGGACGCTGCTGCGGAGAAAGCCCGGATAAGGCCTTATTCAGATAAGATTCCCGAAGCTTTCGCAGGGCCACCTCCTTTACCCTGATCTGGGCCGGATGCTCAGGGATCACGATAACCTTGCCCGGGATATTCATTTCAGGATTCCCTCTTTTTATCTCTATGCCCATTTTTCCGGCCAGGTTGAGCTGGGCTGTGGGATGCTTGCCGGCGCCGGTATATTCTGTTTCCTGAACTACAAGGATCTGATCCTCATCCAGCCCCCGGGCCAGGGCGAATCCGGCGGCTAAAGAGGTGTTTCCCGCCGGCCCCCTCTCCATTCCCTCAAGCTCAGCTAAAAGCTGGGTTATATAGAATACTTCGCCCTGGGTAACAGTAACGTAGCGGTCCATATAGCGCAGTGGCCTTGCCGCATTCAACGGCACATCAGCCCGGTCCGGCCAAGTAGCAAAGGGAATGCCGAAGCCTGTATGTCCTGTTGTAAAGGACTTACGATTGAAATCTCTGTCAGAGGCCATGTGAAGCCCCGAGAGGTCGACACTGGCGGCTACGGTCAGGGTTTGCCCGGCACCCGCTTTATCGAGACCTCTGGCCGTGCCGGTGATATTTCCCCCTCCGGCATGGGTCACAACAACCATATCCGGGAATTTCCCTTCCCGCTCTTTTAACTCCTCTGCAATCTCAAAGCCCAGGGTTTCTATTCCAATAACAGCACAGGGTGTATAGAGGGAGGCATTGAAATAGCCTGTTTCCTCTAAAATTGTCAGGAATACATAGAACAGCTCAGGCCCGACACTGAGCCTCAAAACCTCTGCGCCGTAAGCCTCGCAGGCACGCGCTTTTTCCAGGATTTCAGGCTGGGCAATTCCGCGGCTGTCAAAGGCTTCCTGTACTATAATGCAGTTCAGTCCCCTTCTTGCCGCCTGCGAGGCCACGGCTGCGCCGTAATTCCCGCTGGTCGCCGCTGTCACGCCGGGATAGCCCCTTTTTGCCGCTTCAAATACGGACAGGCAGGCCCTACGGTCCTTGAATGACCCTGAAGGGTTGGCAGCCTCGTCTTTAACAAAGACCCTGGCCCCCTTACCGGCAGGAGAGATCTTTCGCACCAGCTCAGTCAGGTTTTTCAACTCTACCAGCGGCGTATTTCCCACCGCGCTTTGCCGCTGTATCTCAAATATTTTCTCAATTGTATAGCCCGCATCTTCAAGCATCCTCTCATAATCAAACGAGAGGTTGCCTGTTCTATAGGAGTTGAAATCAATCCCCACTGAGCTTCGCATAATCTCATTCCGCCTGCTCATGACCTGCTCATAGCCCATGCGGGTGAGCCTGCTTTTTTGCTGCATGCTCCCTACCCTCCCTTAAGCAGGGCCTTCACCTCAGGCCCGATTTTTATCAGCTCAGCTATGGGGCGACCGAAGCTGTGGGAATAGCCCGGGTTCTGCTCAATGAACTTGCCGGAAAGTATGCGCCCGCTCAGGGTACTGATTTCAACCTGCTCGTACAGATCGGCATCGCTTAGCAGGAATCCCCTCACTTTCAGCTCAAGTGGAACTGCCTTAGTATCTTCGGGAACCTGGGGCGCTCTCTCACCGGGCTTGAGAATGACCCTGTGAATCTCTACCCAGCTTCCTTTTTTTGCCATCTCTATCTCCTCATCATCTCTCTGATATCCCCTAAGAGCGCGGCCGGAACCGGAAGATCCGCCATGGTTGCCAGACCCGGTTTAGCCTTCAAAACCCGGGGGACCATATTAACAGCCAGGGCAACTGTTCCCATACCGCCCGGGATCTCCGGGGAACCGGAAAAGTTTATAGCCGGTATGCCCTTGATCATTATATGATCTCCCGTTGCCACACCCTCAAGATAGGGATATACCTGCTGCGGGTGAATAAGGGTGATCACGGCTCTGTCGTTTATATACCCGATTGCAGTATGTTCACACCCTGCTGTGTAGCCCGGATCTATTGTCATTACCGGGCTCTCCCTCTTTACTTTACTCACAATCGGCTTCCGAGTCTGCTCGATCCTGCTGATCTTCCATCCCAAAGCCCCGGCGATCATGCTGATCGATTCCGGAAAACCAAAATGTCCCATCACACTTCCATCCGCTATGCCTCTTTCAAAATCCTCAGGGGTAAGGCCGACACCCTGGCTTTTAAGCACCGAAGGACCGTAAGGCGAAAGGTCGTTTACCCGGCTGGCGGTTATAGAATCCACCTCCAGGCAGACAGAGGTTAAGGCAATTATAAGATAATCCAGCACAAAACCCGGGTTGATCCCGGTGCCCAAAACCGTAACACCATGTTCAACTGCCAGGGAATTGATCTTTTCGGCCAGCTCATTAGAGCTGTGCCACGGATAACTCATCTCTTCCGCTATGGAGATTACATTGACGCCATTCCGCAGCGTAGTTTCAATTTCAGGCCAGGCATGCTTCAGGCGTGAGCAGGTAGACTGAATGAGTAAATCGGGCCTGGTAGCCTTTAAAAGCTTATCCAGATCGGCAGAGAGTGGTATATCCAGCCTTGTTTCAAGGTTAAATATCTCTCCCAGGTCTCTGCCGGCACGCTCCTTCCTTCTTCCCACAGCGCCGGCCAATACCATGCCTTTTTTCTTGAGGATCAGAGTACCGATCCCCGCACCCATATGCCCTGTTCCAAGAAGAACAATTTTAACCCTGGCACTCATTATACTCTCCTTAGATAATGGTTGAATTTCACAAGAATATAGCTATCTTACCTTAAAAATCAAGCAGCATCATCTAATGCTTCTTTATTCTCCAAAACCGCCGGCCGCACTTTTGACTTAACCGTGTATGCGTAATCGTTTATCTGAATAATCTGTTAATCTGGTGAAAATATAAATCCTGATAACGGCCAGTGGTACTCCCAGAAAAAACCCGACAAGGATACTGCAACCAGTAACGAAAGGGTAACTCCTGCACCCCTTAAAACAGCAAGTACAGAATAGAAAAAAACTCCATTTTTTTTGAGAATTATTTTTCCAGCATAGTTCTAAATCGATTATAGATGCTGTTATCAAAGCGGTCAAGAAAATTGTTTTCATGATTTCAGCCAACTCTGCTTTTTAATCACTGTTTTCTTGACACTGCCGGCAGGCGGGATACAATGTTCTGCTATGGAACTTAAGCGTTCCTGCGGCCTCATTCTCCATCCCACTTCTCTTCCGGGGCCCTTCGGCATTGGCTCCCTTGGAGAGCAGGCTTTTAAGTTTATTGAATTCCTCCATTCAAGCGGACAGAGCTTCTGGCAGGTACTGCCCCTGGGGCCTACGGGCTACGGCAATTCACCCTACCAGAGCCCTTCTTCCTTTGCCGGCAATCCCCTGCTAATCGACCCCTTAAAACTGGCTGAAAAGGGCTTCCTGCCCGGTGCAGCATTAAATGAGATACCCCCCTTTCCATCAAGCCGTACTGATTACGGAGGGGCAGCCGATTTCAATAAAGCCATTCTGGAAAAAAGCTACCTGCACTTCCGTTCCAGCGGCGCCGTTGACAACCTCCAGGCTTTTTCCAGCTTCTGTTCCCGGGAAGCGGACTGGCTGGATGACTTTGCCCTGTTCATGGCTTTAAGAAATCATTACCATGGCCGGAATCCGTTGATGTGGCAGCAATGGCCTGAAGATATTGCCCGGCATAAAACTGCAGTAGTAAAAAAGTGGCAGCACAGGCTGGCTGACCGGGTGGAAGAGAACAAATTCCGGCAATTCCTCTTTTTTTCCCAGTGGGGTGAGCTAAAAAAAGAAGCCGCCGGGAAAAGCATCAGCATAATAGGTGATATTCCCATTTTTACCGCTTTAGATTCAGCCGATGTGTGGGCCAACCAGCAATTATTTGACCTCAATAAAGAGGGTTATCCCAACAGCGTGGGCGGGGTGCCCCCTGATTACTTCAGCCCTACCGGTCA
>Ga0114923_10001303_pt1 | contig 17471 bp, 7 predicted proteins | sample SumtaG_FD_89578 | JGI IMG/M metagenome (GOLD analysis project Ga0114923, IMG submission 89578) | Deep subsurface microbial communities from Indian Ocean to uncover new lineages of life (NeLLi) - Sumatra_00157 metaG | ecosystem: Environmental > Aquatic > Marine > Oceanic > Sediment | place: near...
AAAGTTATATTACCGGTAGTTGTTTTTATACTTTGTGCCCCAATAAATTCTATATCAGCATTTATTTCTACATCACCGCTCGGTGTTAAAAGAATATCTCCTGTCGCATTAAGATTCAATTCGGCAACAGGTGTTATTGTTAAATTCCCTGATGATGTTTTTATCGTACTCGCACCTTGGAATTCTACATCACCATTAATATTTAAATCAACAGCGGGATTAATATTTAAATCGCCTGAGGTATTGCTAAGAATATTAGTTGTTGAAAAGTTAAATGTACCGGCTAAATTTAATATTCCAGATCCAGGAATAATGCCAATATTTGCAGTAGCGCTAGTAATTTGATTAACTGCGCCTGTCATTGAAATACTGCCATCGAGGACTAATGCGCCACTGGCTGGATCTAATGTGAGATCACCCGCTGTTGTTCTAATTTCGTGTGCTCCCACAAATTCTAAATCCAGCCTACTTTGAATTTCACTGCTGAAAATGGAAAAATAATCAGTAGGTATGCTAGAATCTTGAACTACGAAATCCACACCATCAACAAAAACACCCGCAGACGAATTATCAAAATGTGTCCCGCCTATATCATCACCTATATAAAGACGAGGTCCGGATGTATCAATATAGAAAGTTCTACTATCCTCCGCGTCCGCATCATATTTTGATGATAAATGCAAAATACTTTCAGTACCGGTAGTGTACATTTGTGCTATGTCACCCGTTCCGTAAGTAATAAATTCCGCATTTTCCTGTCTTATGCGATTTACATTGCCTCCTGAGAATATTTCTGTATAATGACTACTTGCTCCCCAAAACGTCATTGTAGATGATGGAGATCCTCCCCCCTCTGTTGTTAATTCAGAATAGGGGTAAGAACTAGTATGCCCTATGCGCATTAATGGATAAGAACTGGACGCATCTAAATTTATTCCATAGTCACCATTGTAATTTTTCAAAACATCGGTGTCTATTTCCCAACCACTTGTTCCGCCTATATAGCCTGTATCTGCTGTTATAGCCCCTGCTAAATCCGCACTCGTAGCTGTAATATTCCCGCTTGCGTCTAATTCAAAATTAGCTGCTTTTATAGTTATTGTATCGCCGTCATACTTAAAATAATTATTTGTATCTTTGTATAATTCAAACCTTGGCACTCCTCCAGAAGTTCTTTCTAGTATAAATCCTTGATTAGTATCTCCGTAAGCTGTTTTACCTAAAGAACTTATTATTCCTGAAGCAATTGCTGACGAACCAACCCAAAGCCTATCAGTTACCCACCCTTCTTCGGCCATTAACAATGATGTGGCTATACTAGAAAAACTAGCGCCAAAAGGTAACCAATAATCAGTATCGGTTGGAACTTCAAATGCGCCTGTTACATTTTGAATGCATTGATAATATTGAGAATTAATGGCATAAAAAACAACATCTGAAAATGGTGAAGCTAAATAAGATGTACTCGTTACCCATGTTCCTCTATAAGCTGCTACTGGTCCAGTATCACCAGTTGCTCCTGTATCACCCGCTGGTCCTGTTGGCCCAGTAGCTCCTGAAATACCGGGATCACCTTGATCACCTTGATCACCTTGATCACCTTGATCACCTTGATCGCCCTGTTCACCTTGTGCAGCAAATGGGTCCCACCAAGTATCATCAGCCGGAGTATGCCCTGCTTCAGCAGAAGCGTTTATGTAAACCCAGGAAGCGCTGCTATATTGTACAACGTCCCCTTCATAATAAACAGTTCCACCTGCGTAAGTTCCGCGATTTATAGTTTGTGGAACAGGCGTCTCAGCAACTCTTTGGACTAAAGAACCAGTTAAAGTTAATGTTCCCGCTGAAGGATCAAATTCAACTCTGGACCCGGTAGTTTTCCCAAGACGTGTTGAACCGTCTAAGGTATCTATTCTAAAAGTAGAATCTCCACCAGATTCCCATCCTTGTAAACCTACGGTATCTAATGATACTCCAGCTCCGGAAACATCGCCATCGCCGTCAAAGCTTCCAGACCATATTGTTAATCCATTCTCTAAGCGTAAAGTTCCGCCAACAATAGTGTCAGCAGCTAGAATTGAATCAAAGTTAAAATCTTGTATATTTATAGTTCCTGAAACGGTAGTAGAAAAATCAGCACGCCAATAATATGAATCTTGGACAGGGTCGAAGGAAACAGTTGTGCTCTTACCAGAAGTAAGCACTAATGGATCAAATGACACACTACTCCCATTCACAGTTGGGTTAGTTATGCTTGTCCAACTACCTCCAATAACAGGTAAATGTTCTATATCATCTAAACTAAAAGAAGGATGATTTGTTAGATCTACCGTAAACGATTGTATAGGAACAGAAATACCGTAATCTGCGATTAATAATTGACCGCTAGTTCTTTTCCTGATTTTAAGAACTTCTTCTACATTTGCCGCTTCAAGAGGAATGGCTACTGCTGATCCTAATTGTATAAGGTCGCTAGAATTACCAGCATAATCTGTAGCATTTACAGCATAATATTCAGTAACAGAACTTACTCCGGAAGGTATTAAAATAGAAGAATCTGTATAACCAAGCGTAGTTGACGGTAATTGAAAAAAAGTATCAAATGCACCTAAACTTGGCTGAGAATCTTGTTTTCTGTATAAATTTATATTTTCAACACCGCTGAACTCATCAACCGGCAATGAATCCCAAGATATACTAATCCTGTTAAAACCGCCTGTCAGAGTACCATTTGTACTTGTCCAAACAGGTATAACATTATCATATTGAACCGCTGTTTGCTGCCTTTGCGTTAATTCACCATTAGCTGCTGATAGCCAGTAAGTTAAAACATTTATTCCAGATGGAACAAGCCCTATTCCTACTTCTGCCTCTATAACATTTCCAGGAACGTTATCATATTCCGTAGTTCCCCATTTCCAATAAACAGTATCTATGGTTGTTAAATTAGAAACTGAACATGTTAGTATGCCTGATAAAGCTGGCTGAGCATACCATCCATTAGTATTGGGGAACACTTGTTCCCCAGCGCTATGAAAACTAGGTAAGATTGAAGGAGGATCTTTCGTACCTACAACGACAATATTTACATCTTCATCTTCGTCAGTACCTTTTCCAAAAAATCTTGCTTCATACTGGCCTTCAGGTAAAGATTCTAATGTATATCTACCATTTTTATCAGTTTGGGCAGCAGTTATTTTTTCATTTAAAGTATTATAAACCCTAACTAAAACACCAGTAGTTTTGTAAGCTTGGCCATCTTTAAATAGTTGATAGGTATCAGCCATTAAATAGTTCCGCCCCCGACTAGTGATACTTTAGGATTACCATATATTGTAACAGAAGCTTTCATTTGACACGTATTATTAGGTGAACCTACATCAGGATCAAAAGCATCAATAATCAGCGTTCTATTAGCTCCTAAAGCTTGAGTTATATCTAATGTTACATCTTGAGCAAATGTACCAGTTCCTGTAATATTAGTACCAATAAATCCTGTTTCATTTGTATCCTGAAAAACTCGTATTACAAGTGGATTACTGGGCGTAGCTCCATATAAAGCTGTGACTTCTATTACTATACGAGTAATGGTGTAATCCACATCTAAATTAGTTTTATATATTTGTCGCGCTGTCGCAGTAGTCCCAATAAAAAATAGATCATCGACCGCTACTACGCCTTGTGCGTCTTTTAATGTTAATCCCTGACTTATACTTAATGCCATTTATTTTTTACTCCTTATGCGTTTGAATATGTAGCTCTATTTCTAACTACTTGATAAAATCCTCTTATTGATGCTCCTGAGCCTACTCTAACCTCAGCGGTTTCGCCGAGTAACTGATTATAACCAAACATTGCCAAATTTCCTTCATCATCGTAAGTATCCATGTCATAATCATCATCCAGTGTATTTTCTGCGGTTATAAGCCCCGAATAGACTACAATGTCTGCCGGCATCTGACATAAAACATTTTCTCCTGGTGCTACTCCACCACCGCCTGCTGCTATGTTTGAATAAATTGCAGCATAAACAGCTTGTTTATTTTGAAGAGGTCTTACACCTAAGTAAATGCGTGATGGATTATTTATACTAATACTTTTTAATCTATCACTTGATATAATGTGTTGAGTAGTAGTATAATCATCAAAATTTATTCCACTTGCGGTAGAAAACGCAATTTCAAATTCATGGGCAGTATCTTCAATATCTAATATATTTTCCCACCCTGTTATATCCACATTAAAACCATATGGCGTGCCTGTTAATTCAATACTGCCGACTGGACTTATATTTGGCAACGTATGAGCATAGGGTGAAGTATAATTAGTATTTGCTTGACCGCCTGCAGAATGATCCGGATCGTATGATCCTTGAGTCATGGTTATTTCAGTGTTGGTGTAATCTTTGTTTCTAGATTGTATTGCTAAGTAATAACTTTTACCTAACTCAAGCTTCATAACATAACTGGGCTCATCAACATAAGCTGAACTTAAATCTATTATGGTTCTTCGTTCCATTCTAGCTGAATTTGAAGCTGTTAATTGATAATTTGTAATGTATCTATCTATGATTCTTCCAGGAAAACTAGAAGTCGTAGTTTCTGCTGTTACCGTTCCGGTAACAGTGGCTACTTTAGTTCCGGTGTTGTAAGCTGTTATCGGGTATTTATTGCCTGAGTTTGTAAAATAAAATTGTTTACCAACTAAATCTGCTTCAGCGGGGCTAAACGCTTCTCCAGTAAATCCACTCGCAGTGACAGTAATTTCACTTCCGCTAGTTGATGATACATTAAGTTGATCCCAGTTCCATTTCATCCACACATAGCCATCATTTTCTTGAGGATTTTCAGTAGGCATTACGTCATAAATTCTAAAATTAGCTAATTGTGTTGGCTCTTCATCTGAAAGACTTACAGAGCGCCCTAAAGGATAAGAAAGAGAACCAACTCCAACTTTTAAATCACTAGATCCTATACCGCTTAGTAAAACATTAGAACCGTTGCCCAGCATTGTTAAACCACTAACAGTAAATAATCCGCTTATTGTTAAGTTGCTGAATCCTGCATTGTCAGCGTTCAAAACTGCTGCGGACAAAGTTCCAACAGTCATTGTTGCTGAACCAATATCTAACACAGAAGTTGAATCATTTAAAGTTAATTTGTCTACCACCAATGATGAAATTTCCATAGTTCCATCAGTTTTTGCAGTCATGTAAGTTCCAGTTGAGCCACCTATTAAACTTAGCTCGCTACTGTTTATATTCCATTTAAAAGTATCCGTTGTTGTATCAGCTGAGAAAATTAAAGATTTATTTGCTCCGTAAATTCGCGCATCCCCCGCTACTCTTAATATGTCCACTGCATTTTCGCTTGACGCACCAATTGTAACCCGGCCTGCCGAATCTACACCAGCAATATATTCTGTATCATTAGAATTTGCTTTCCAGTTTAACGCAGTTGCATTAGCATTTGTAATTGTACTATTCGTAATATTAAAATTAGTTGTATTTAGTGTAGTAATTGTTGCTTCTGTAATTATAGCTGCAGGTGTTACCATCCCAACTGAGAAAGAAGCAGTTCCAGTAACATCTAATTCTTGAGATGGGTTATAATTATTTATTCCTACTTTTCCATTTTGATCAGCAGTTATAACGTAAGTATCGTTACTATCATTCTTTATAGCAAATCCATGTCTTGATCCAGGCAAAGCAGCTGCTCCCGCACTTATGGAATAACTATCAGTACCTTGGACTAAAACCTCCCCTATCTGTACAGTATCTGTTGGATTAAGTTTTATGGAGGGGTTATTATTTAAAGCTAAAGTTCCGTCTATTTCTACTTTTTCTCCCGGAACTGCAACACCGAAACCGACTTTACCCTCCGACGTTACCACAAAATCTGGAGTATTGAACGTAGCATTTCTTGATATTTTAAAGTAGTTAACAGAATGATCTACTCCCATAGTGAAACGATGAGTACTGGTAGCGCCAGTATAAAATTGTATTTTAGGATCAATGGTATCTGTATCTGTAGATGCTTCCATTCTTACGGATGGCACTGTTGCCGACTTAACATGAACTAAAACATCAGGCGCACTTGTTCCAAATCCAATACGCCCGTTTGTACTATCACTATATAATGTATTATTTATATTTGTTACACCCGATACTGACAGTGTTCCAGTGGAAGTAATTGCAGGCGATGTTATTGTAGTACCTGATAATTGACCTGTAACGGCCGTTCCGGTCGCTGTAATGTCCATTATACTAGTAGTACTTATTATAGAACTAAGTGTTGTTCCATCCCAACTTAAAGACCCACTAACAGAGTTTACTTGCAAATCAAGAATACTATTTGCACTTGTTGGAGCGCCAATTAACGCTTTCGCATCAGTAGCCGCGGTTGTTTCTAATATATGTAATCTCGCTTCTGGTGAGATTAATCCAAGGCCTAGCATGCCTGCTGACTGATCAAAGTAAAAATCAGTTCCAGAATAAAAATCATCTCCAAATGAAACTTTACCAGTTACACTTGTATCTCGATCTAAAACAAATAAAGATGTATCATCAAGTAAATCTTTACTTAATAATAATCTATTCGTATCCCTTTTATCAATAACTCCGCTTACAGCCGTATCTCCATCAAACGAGAAATTTGTATCGTAAAAAGTTGTAGCTGAGGATGCTTTTAATATTGCTAAAGCAACTTCACTATCTGTAATAACCCATCCCGGCGTAACTTCAACTATTGATACGGTATAACTATCAGTAAATACAGTATTTTTAGTAGTTTGAGGAGTACTACCGGTTTGATCAAATAGGAAAGCATTCATTGCTGCTTTAGGAACGGATCCAATTGAATCATAAGTTATCTTAACAAGATGGTAAGAGTCAGTATCCATATCAGCAGCAATTTCAGAAGTAAACCCAACAAAATCCATATGTTGACCGTTTGTAGTTAAAGCCTTTCCAGAATTAACTGTATATTTCTTATTACCGTCAGTCAGAGAAACTACAAAATCGGTAGTAATTATCACTCCAGCCTGAACATCTAAAACCAGACCATAATTAGAAAATAAACGATCCGTTCTATTTGTTATATTACCTTCCGTTGAATCTTGTAAATTATCAAAAACATCCTCAAATTTTTGTATTGATCCAGAAGGTACTTTTATCCTATTCATGTTGCCCACGTTTATTTATCTCCTTATGATAATTTATAACTAGTTGCTGCGCCTGGAGCGTCTGCTACCCATTCTAAAATTATTTTATTTACTACGCTAGACTTTACTGTGCTAAGATCAGCACCAGAAGTTTCAAATTCAAGAGTTCCAGCACCACCTGATGCTATTTTTGCTACACCTGTGCCCGCAAAATGAAAAACATTGCCGCCCGTACTTACATATTGCTCGCACCTTACAATACACATTGATACTGAGTTTAGTTTACATTCTACCGCACTTGCTAAAAGGTCATGTGAAGTTTTGCTATCAAACTCAGTTATTTCTAGGCTAAATGTCACTCTATAAAATCCGCGTTTTGGTAAAGTAAAGCCATTTACTGTTTTACCACTATTCAACACATTTAAATTAGCAGCTGTGTCCGCATAAACAACGATTGGTATTGGAGCGTAGTTTGTTGCGCTTCCTCCACCTTTTGAATAGTAAGTTCTGTCATTTTTTACGTCTCCATTCGTGCTAGTAAATACATAATCTGAAGTTGCAAAAAGCTCCATATTATCCCCACTACCGCGAATCCAACTTTTCTCTACTGTGCTAGGTTTAAAGGATAACTTACCAGTTGGCGTACCTACTGCAGAAATAATCATATCTCCTGCTGTAGTTTGAATATTACTTGTATTTGTTAAAAGAGCAGTAAAAGAACTTGTTGCGGCTCCAACACTAATAGAATTTAAAGTTGCTAAGCCAGTAGTTTCTAATGTACCAGTTACATAAAAATCCTTATCCTCACTTCTCAATGTAGCTGCGGTTGTGTTTACTCCAACCCACACATTTGCGCTGTCTCTGACCACCATTAAACCTGTGTCCGTAGCAGTGGTGCCAGCACTAATTTGCACGTCCCCAATGGCATTAGTATTGGATATTGTTGCTGTGCCGGCCTTTACAAATGTCATAGATTCCTGGTCAATTTTATTTGTATCGCCTCCTGGCTCCTCCATATGTATATATGCGTCTGGCGCAAGAGTTCCAAATCCAACAAATCCATCCGTAATTGTAACTGTTTCTGCTAATGTATGAGAAGCAATTGTATTTGAATCGCCCACAGTTATAAAAAGTTTTTTAGGTACAGACCCTGTACCAGCAACACCTATTGTAAGATCATTCACACTTGCTGGCGTAGTATTGTTTGATACGATATAATTTGACGTGCCATTAAAATAGGTTTGTACGTAATTTGTTGCATTAGGCGATTCTCCATAAAATCTTGTTTTACCTATAACAGTGAGAGCATTATTAACTACAGGAGTTATATCACCTATCCCAACTCCATCTGTGGTCACCTTTATTTTAGCATCAGTGTCCGAATCTTGAATTTCTAACCCTATCGCTGAAGATTTAATTATATTTGCAATAAACGGTATTGCATTATCAACAGTTATCGTACCCTTTAATGCAACTGAACCGTTAGCGGTAATTGCATTTGTTACTATTAAGCTATCCGCTGTTAGCTCACCGGTTGCGACAGTGGTTAAAATTGTAGGGGTTAGTGCGGTTATATTTGTACCATCAAATTGCAATTGTTCCACACCTTCACTATGAATACTTAGTGTATTCGGAGATGTTGTATAAGTTAAACCAGTCTCATATTCGCCTATAGCTAAATTTAAAGAGGTTGTATCTGTGCCGGCTGTATGACCCACAAAAACATCACCACCAACATCTAACATAGCATTTATGTTAGAACGTTGAATTGCAAAATTGCCGTTAGCATTTATATTTATAGAATTTGCTGGTGCATCATGATTTATCTGAACTATGCTAAAATCGTCTGTACTGCTACTTATAGTTAAATTAGGTAACCCCTTTATTGTCCAAGTTGGCCCTGAAGAAATACCTTTTAAATCTAAAGCTGCACCGAGGCCTGAACCACTAGTATTTTCAATTACAACTTTTACAATACCTGCTATACTTTTCTGTAAATGGAGTAAATCGTTTGCTGCTGGAACTCCACCATGTGCTGGTCCAATAGCAACTCTATCCCTAAAGAAAGAATTTCCATTTACATCAAACATGAAGGGAGATGTAATCGCAGAATCGCCTATAACAACTGTTTGGCTAGATTCGTTTATAACTGATGTTTCGTTTATTCCAACTTCTACTACTGCGCTTAAACCGCTTGTAGTGACTGATGAAACTATTCCATTAGTTCCTTTTATTTGAAATTCAGATATAGCTGTGCCGCTCACTACAAAATTATTTGAAGTGGTAACTCCTCCACTGTTAGCGTTAGATACTTTAAATAACGCTCCCGTAAGGTCTAGCCTGTTAACAGCCATGACATTATCACCACCGGCATTAGTAGATGCTATTGTTTTATTTTGAAGGGTTTGAGAATTTTCTGTACCAACTACATCCCCCGTTACACTGTCAGTTACAGCCTTCGTAGTTTCTAAATCAGTGTTTACGTTGGTAAAGTTAGTATTCATTATTACTCTACCTTCATTGGAGTATGTACTCCTGATATTGTTCCTATTGTTGCCATTTTTTAAAATTCCTCACTATAAAAGATACGAGTATGGTAATCCACAGTCGCCTAAAACAAAATCTGTATCGCCCCATGAAGTAAAAGAGTATGTCCCAGAAACGGGTACGCTTAAAATCCCCGTTGCTGTGTTGTCTGAGTCGCTAACTGCTTGCATAAATTTATATAAAGTGTCCACTGTCGGCGTTGTAAGTGTAACACTGGTTGTTAAACTAGTTGGATCATCGATGTCACTTACAAGACTGCCGGAAGTAGTTAAACTTATTAAAGGACTTACATTGGACCACAGATAACTTAATATATCATTTTCTGGGTCAGAAATCAAGCCCGAAATTAAAATTGTGTCTCCACCGTCCGCAAATTCCGTATTTGCAAACAATCCTGATATAATAGGTGCGTCATTAAAAAAGAAACTTCGTACACTAGCAGGAAAAGATTCAGTTAAAAAATTTGTAACAAATGGAACATAGGGATTAAAAGGATAAATCCTATTAGTCTGTCTTAATCCACAAAGATATCTTAACTCCTCGGAGTTTAAGAGACTCCCTGCTGCATCTATTAGTGTTATTTGTCCACCAACATATTTATTATTCAAACTTTGAAAATAAAGAGTGTCGGGATGACTAGAGTTTGGAGTAAAAACTAATTTACTTTTATCTAGCTGTTGGGAGTTAGTTTCACTAAATATAGCTAAAGTATATACATCGCCATTTTCTCTGTAATTATATTCTCCTGTCCATTCCTCGCCACTTTCTAGTACCCAAGTATTTACTACCCCATTAGTAATCTCACCACTGCCAGTTTTAGTTCCACCATCTTCATCTGTAGTAATTAAAAATATGTTTCGTCCAAATTCTCTATTAGAGATATTAAAAGTATATGACTGGCCACGTATTAATTTTAAAATTTTAGCGTTCATTTTCTATGATCAACCCCTTATCGGAATATAATTTATATTTATCTTGTTCATCATTTATATTTTCTGTGTACACATCAAATTCGTAAACTTCGCCTTCTTTTAGCATTAAACCTGATACAACAAGAGGTGCCGTTTGATAATCATAAATTGAAATTCCTGAACATAGAATATCAAATTGGGACACGGAGTCATCTACTGCATGCAGTAGGTGGTTTATAACCGGTATTTGATAAACGACTGTTGCTTCATTCGTGTCAGTGGCTACTACTGTTAAATAATAATCTGTTAATCCACTCGTTAATGCAGTAACAGTTCCTGTATAATAAGAAAAAGGCATACTTTGAAACAACGAAGCAGCTTGTTCTAAATTAGTTAAAGTCGGTGTCCCGCGCAGCACATAAGTTAATGCATATGTTAATTTCCATAAATGATCAGCATACGTTTTTCTTTTATTATAATAAGCCATGTCCGCCCAACCACTTATAAACGGTGAGTAACTGCCGCTTAAAACCGGATCAACGGGACTATCAGCTGCACCCATTGCTGGAAAATAAACAGAAATTAAAGTTGGAATTAAACTTAAACCGCTAGGCGCTATAAATTTCTCCGTTTTCAATGTTGGCCAATTTCCAGGATCGACAGCTATACCACTTGAAGAGACTACGTCGCTTAACGGTTTTAAAAACTTTATAATCTTCAAGTTTTCAATTGAATAATCATCGCCCTCTGTTAAAATTTGCCCAGTAACATAGCCACTTAAAGTAGGGATAGTCATGTAATAATGATCATCCTGAATTGTATAATTGTAGGCTTTTATTGAGGCATTTACAGTGGGCGCCGTTGCATCTCCTACGGAGATGCCGGAGTCCACATAAGACGTCGCCCCAGAAACAGCGGCAATTAAGGTCTCACTGCCGAGAGTTCGACCATATACATTATAATAGTCCATTGCATCATCTGAGGTCCAATAAATGGTATTTGGGTTAGTCTCTAACCCACTCACCGTTGAAGCTCCACTTACAAGTAGTAACGGCGATGGTGCATCGGTTTCTAATGCATTCTTTACTCCGGTAACCACGTAATTATAAATCCCACCAGAAATAACCGGAGTCCAAGACCCACTTAAAGAATAAGGAGAAGTGTAAAAAGTTTCTGTTATGTTTTTATTGTCACCATTAAAAATGACATTATACTCATTAAAAGAATGAAATAAATGTCCAGTACTATATTTAAGAGCTAGCGGTAATTCCGATTGATACAGATCAAATTTTAATCCTTCCAGGCCATTAAATATACCTGTCCATAAATTTTTTATTGTAGCTTTTCCATTCGGATCAAGAAAAGAATAAAAAGTTCCTAGATTATTAAACAGTGCGTCAAAATCAATAAGTGTACTTGGATTAAACATTATATTTGCTCAACTCCTGCTAATTCGTCTAATGTTGTAAAAAATCTAGATATATTTGCTGACGATATTGTATATGTTTGACCAGTAAAATTCGTCTCTTCTTTAACCGTGATGGTGCTATATTCACGTATATTTATTATCATATCTAAATCAACAAAAGTCGCTCCATTATCATAAAGAACATTAACTAAATCAGACTTGTCAAATGACAAGTCGGTCAGAGCATTAAAGTAATCTATTATCTTCTGCTTCATGAGGTCTATTGTTAATCCACTTGAATATTGTAATTTGTCTATTTTTACCACTGTTGGCGGCATAACTTTTAAAAGTTGATCTGCTCCTGGATAACTATTATCCGGTGAACTAATAAAAGCATCAACAGCTTCCCCTAAAGTCCAGTATCTATAAACTAATTGGATTAGTGTCCCTTCCATATCATCCAAATCAAAATCTATTTTATAATTAGCATTTTTTGAGTATGCTGCACCATCGTCAACATTAGTAATAGTATAAGTTGAAGGATCAAAAGCAGTTTGTGAAATACCTTCCCTGATTTCTATAATTTCTTGAATATATGGAGCAATGCCATCTATACTAGCAGTAAGAATTGTATTAGGATTAGTCATTGTATAAGTAACAGACCCTTCAATGGTGTTAGCCGGATCATGCGAATAAGTATCTAGTGCATTTCCTAAATGAGTTCCATCAAGCGATCCATTAGCAATAGAAGTGTAATAACTAACCAAATTATGTTCTGTATCATCACCAAATGTTGGCCCAGAATTTGCTGCTGTTGCGCCGAGATTAACAAACCCTTGCCCATCAACATAATTAGATAATGGAGTTAGCGTCTTCGTTATTTTTTGAAGAGCTCTACTGGCTCCTATTGTGTAAGAGTGTGTTCCAAGTAATTCCCAAGCATCAGTAGCGACGTTATAAACCATTGCTTTAACTTTACTATGCCCTGTATTACCAGCTAATACATATTGTACTGGATCATAGCCAACACCATAATAATCTAATGTAAAACTACCGCCCACTGGAAAAAAAGAAGCTACTAGCGAATCTGTTATATCAAATCTAAATAAATGCATTGCGAAAGTTTCAACAAAAGATTCTATTAAAATATCATCAACAAACCATTCATAATTTCGCGATTGTCCTATACCTATTCCAAAATGATTTCGAGCGCTAGTTATTGTTACTCCCCCTTCTGTTTCTGTTCTCGATGCTCCTGCCTGTACTACATAGGGAGGATAAGTTTGCCCTCTACTAATTACTCTTTGAGCATTTGTGTATTCATACCCCGTTTCCGAAGATGGGTGTACCCAAACTTCAGTGCCCATATATTGATAAATTTTTATCCTAAAAACATATTCTATATTAGGTTCAATCCAGTTCTTCCCAGCTGCAAGAAATTGATTTTTACCGGAAGTCTGATCAAAGATTTGATCATGCCCGACCCAAGTTTCTTCTTGAAGAACATCGTTATCTACTAAATACACATTGTATTTCCAATAAATATTATTAGCTTCGATAAATCCTGCATCCCCGTAACCATCGGGAAGTGTACTTCCGTAATGTTCTTTAAAGGTGGCCTCATCCTCGGCGGAGATTTCTCCTCCGAGGTTGATCCTCCTTAAAAATTCTGGCTGTTTTCTCCAGGCAATACCATACCCATCATGAGGTAAATAAATTTCCGAATCGCGGAAAACTGTTATATAAGCCATCTCTCCATCTTCAGTCCCATCGGTAGTTTCCATTGCTGTTGTTATTGTAATACCTGTATGTTGATCAAGTGCCTTATGAACTATTGGCGCTGTATTATTAAAATTTTCAGCACTAACCATATCACTTACGTTTGTTAGGGCGGAATTAACCGCATCCGGTGTCCCAATTTCTAAAAGTTCTTGAATATTTAAAATTTCTGAAAATGCTGTTAAAATGGTGGCATTAGTTACTGTTGTATCATAAGTTTTTCCCATTCGCAAACGGCTTACCGTGTCATTCTGACTTATAGCTAAGCCAAACTCATCAGTATAAAAGAGTTTATTATCTGCACTTACGCCATCATGTAATTGCCACTGCCCAGAAGGTAGCGTACGTAAATATAAATCAGGGTCAATATTTGCTGCTATTTCTAAATCTCCGAAAAATTCTCTAATGAGAACATGGTGGGCCTGTTCAGCATATTCTTGATCATCGCGGAGATAAACTCCTTCATACATACCGTTAGAAAATTCTTGCGTCCATCCCGTTATCGCAGGCAAGGAAACGTCCGAGGACGTGTCCGAGTCTACAAATGCACCTGTAAAAGCAGTATGTTTAACATCATATTTACCGGTGTGCTGACCAGAATAAGCTAAATAAAAATCTTCTAATTTATAGTTTTGAACGTCTTGCACTGCTGATACTAAATCTCTAATCATTAACGGATGCCCTGCTCCTGCAACTTCAACATCCACAATAGTTGTATAATTTTCCTGCAATTTACTTTTAATAGCGGTGGGGGATGCTAAAGATTTATTATGTACAGAGTTCTTTATTTTTGTTAAATAAGTGCTATTTGATTCTTTTTCCTCTCCACCGCTAAAAGCTGTGGAATTTGTAATTTTTACAGGAGTAGCTTGTATAGCTGTTTTAAATGTATAAGACGTACCAGCCACTGCATTATATTCTTCACCCTCTACAGTAGCAATGACTGCTATATCAGTTGTACTATAATTAGGATAATCATCAACATTGTTTTCCATTGCGTACTGAGTAATAGAATAATTAGATGATATTTGATAATCCAATCCAGCATCACTTGTTAAAATAGTTCCCGCAACAACAGAGAATGGCCTCGGCGTATTAAAAAAACATTTAATGTTTCCGGTAGATTTACCGCCAAGGGAACGATCAACTAAAAAATTGGCGCCAACGGCCTCCAATTCATCATCCGATAATTGCGTGAGATCTTTTAATGCTGTTCTATTAAGTATTGTATCATGATCTGCTTGGTATTGATTTAAAACTACTGCAAGCGGTTCAATTAATAAATCTCTTATAGCGCTTCCTTCCCGCGTATCTATATTTGGATCTAAACCCTTAATTTGTTCTATAACAAAATTTCTAACGTCTGTTAATGCCATGAATTTCTTCCTTAAATATTTATAACAAATGAAGCGCCGGCTTCAGTAACTATCTTAACTGTTATATACCAACTTAAAAGTTGTATATCAAATCTAGCGTTTATTAAAATTAAATCTTTTAAAATTTCGCCATCTTCTAATTCATTATTTATCATATAATTTGATTGTTCCTCTTGTATTGCAGAAACAATGTTTTTTAAGTAAACAGGTATAATTTCTTCGACCTGTTCAATTTTTGTGGTATCGATGGTTCCAATTAAATTATAAAATCCACTTCCGTATTTTGTAAGAAAACTATTTGTCCCTTTTAAAGTTAAAAGGTGCTTTATAATTTTCTGCACAAGATTATAACCACCATGCACAGTACCGGGATTTTGAAGTAAACTGAATGTTACAGCACCTGTACTCGAATATTGTATTAATTCTAAATCTTTTAAAGCCATTATTAAGTAAGTCCTTCTTTAGCTTTATCTATTAGCCTCACTAATTCATCCATTATTTCTTTTGATTGATTGAGCCCAGTGATAGTTTCAGTTCTTAATAGATTCCACCTTTTTGTTACATCCGGTTTATTTGTACTTGGAAATTGTTCCCCAATAGAATTTATTTGTATAATATCAGTCGGGTTCACCTTGGTAGAACTTTGAATACATTGTAAAATATTAACTACTTCTGATGCAAGTGCAACCCCATTTAAAATGTTTGCAATGCCTGAAAGATCACCTTTAAGTAACTGTTCTAAAAATTCATTACCTAAAACACCTTCTGCCATTGGCCTCAAAACCTTATCTATAAAATTTTCGATTATCGGGAATATACTTGATTTTTCAACGTCTCGTATAAATGCTTCAGTAAATTGTAATAGATCGAAATCATTACTAACTTGTTTATTAATATTAAATCTAATCGCTTGGATACCTTGTAAAGTTTGCCTTGTTTTATATAACACTGCAAGCGGTGTTAAGTATAAAGGAGCCAAGTATCTTTGTGAAAGTTGAAAAGCAATATCTCCAGGTTGAGGAGTAGTTTCTCCTCCTGGCGCCGTTATATTTCTTATGGCAGTTTGCAGTCTAGCCGCTTTTAATAAAATTTCTTCTGTTTCATTTAAAGCTTCTTGGCCGTTAATACCTAAAATTTCTGGCAAACCAAGCCTATTTCCGGAATCCCCTCCCGTTAGGGGGGCAATATAAGATTTTGCTTTTAATAAATCTAAACTCCATTTTACTTTTTTACCTTCCATATCAAGCTGATTGTATGAAATTGGTCCTGTAGCGTCGCCGTAAGGTGACATTTCTGATTCTACTTTTGTAACTATATCCAATGCCGGCCTTAAAATTTGCCGACCAATATTACCGGCAGCAACAATAAACCCCCAATAAATATCAAACAAGAGTATCGCCGCTTGACTTACTTTTAATTCAGTCATTGAAATCCACCAGGTAATATTCTTTGTTCGAGGATCAGTAAACAATCTAGGTTCGTCCGCTTGTTCAAAAGTACGCGTAAAAAATGCTACAACTTCATTGGACGAAGGGTCTAATCTTTTTTCTAATTCCTTTCTAACATCTTTTGCAACTCCAACCCAAACTGGCATTCTTTCAACAAGTCTCTGTGTAGAATCTGCTGCTACTTTTATTAAGAAAATTGTTTGCCCAACTTGAGGTAAAAGTGGTAATAAAGCATAAATAAAATCTTTGAATTCTCTTTGAAGTTTTCTAACTTTATCGTCGTAAGCTTTTGTTCCAGGTGTAAGATTAGTAGGGATAAAGAAAAACCTTGCCTTAATTTGATTTGTTAAGAATTCAAAATATGTGCTTAAGCTGTCAAACGAATTTCCTAAATCTCCGTTGAAAATTTTCAAATTATAAGATTTATGTAAATCATTTATCTTTGTTATAGTAAAAAATTGAAAAGTACCGGCTGACAAAATATCGATAGCTTTATTTATAGCATTTTCGGCACGTCTTAAGTTTGATACATTAACACTGGATCTACGATTAATAGCTTCCTGTTTTCCAATTTCTATACCTAAAGCTCTTTTGGCTGTTCTAATGTGAACAAGGGCAGCTTTAATTTGTATAGCAGTTTGTCCTATTTTTCCATCCGATATAAAATTTTCTAAAGTTCCTATAAAAGCTATTAAAGTTAAATAGTCTGATTCAAGTATTCCTCCTAAAACCATTTGGCGTTTAAGAACTATTCTTAAATTTAAAGCGGCTAAATAAATTATAACAGCGGGGCCTACTGAAAGAACTGAAAGGATAAGTGCAATATACCCCGCAATTCTGC
>Ga0114923_10001304_pt1 | contig 17455 bp, 15 predicted proteins | sample SumtaG_FD_89578 | JGI IMG/M metagenome (GOLD analysis project Ga0114923, IMG submission 89578) | Deep subsurface microbial communities from Indian Ocean to uncover new lineages of life (NeLLi) - Sumatra_00157 metaG | ecosystem: Environmental > Aquatic > Marine > Oceanic > Sediment | place: near...
AAAAAAATTAAAAAAAACAAATATTTTATTATTTTATTGGAAAAAAAAAAAAAAAAAAAAAAGAAGGCAATTAAAATGGGTTTTGGAAAGAAATTAAAGAACGGCCTTAAAAAAGCGGGAAAAGAAGGAATGGACGAACTAAAGGATAGTACTAAGGATGCAATAGACGACGCACAGATTTATTTTTGAAACTAATCATTTTTTTTTAATTTTAATCCTAATCTAATTAATCTTTATTAATCATAACACTAAATTTTTAATAATTACAACATATTGAATTAATAGAAAATATCAAACGAAGAGTTACATGTTAACATGCAGTTAAACCTTGAATTTTCTCCACCTTTTAATGAAATCACTAAAAAATTATTTGAAACCTTTGAATTTGAGGAGGAATTAACACTATCAGAATTAATTGATTTTTTTGAACAAAAATTTGAAGGTTTTAGTGAATTAGTTTGGGATAAAGGGAACAAGGATGTTTTTAGTAAGTTTTTATCAATAATTATTAATGGTCGAAGTTATCAGCATGATAAATTCTTAGAAACAAAATTAAAAGATGGGGATCAAATTGTATTTATCTACATTTATTTTGGTGGATAACTCTTACTATAATTAATCTAAATCAAAAAAATTATCCACATTCCAAATCCCGTTAAAAATGGGTTTAAGATATTATCTGAAATATTCTTAGCGAAAGCATCTACTATTAAAAATAATAATGTAGATATACTTGCCATTATGAATATTTTAACGATACTTATAGGCATCCATTGGTAAAACACAATTGAAATAATAATTACTATCCAAAATGTAGCTAAACCTCCCGCGATAAATCCTTCAACTGTCTTTTCTGGATTTGTTTTTAACCTATGTTTTCCATATTTTTTCCCAATTACACAGGCTATTGCATCTGCTCCAGCTGTTATTAAGATAACTGCTGCAAAAATGGAAAAAGGCATAAAAAGAAAAGGTGTAAAGGATAATACCAACGGTGTAGAAGCAATAAAAGTATATTGTTCTTCCCTTCGCATCCCTAGGTAGAATTTTTTAGCCCATTTTGGAAGCATATAAAATTTATTTAATCGAGTTAAATCTCCAATTTGAAACATTATAACAAACCCAAAACCAATAGTAATAATCAACCAATAGGAGAAACTGTAATTATCTAATCCCCATTGGTGTAGAACACCAATATCATCCAAGATAAGCCCTAAAGACCAAAAGAAGAAGATCACAAAACAAGTAAAAAGATGTAAAAATTTCCTAGTTACTTCACTCTTCAAATCATCTACAAAATTCCTGTTAAATTCCTCGTAATATTTATTGTGATCTCTTTCTTCCATTATTACGGGATTTTTTTTTGCAACAGTTCCGTTATAAAGTAACATTATTACCCAAATTCCCAATTCAATGATAAAAAACGTTGATGAAGAGAACCATAGAAAATTCAACGAACTTTGACTTAGTGTGGGAGAATGAAATTGATAAATAAAAGGAAACAAGATCCCTGAAACTAACAATAATACAGCAATTAAAATCTCGTTTATAAATAAGTGATTTTCAATTTTGACTTTTCTATTTTTAACTGTATAAATTAAAGTTAAGATCGCATATCCAATGAAAATTATGACAGTTGGCCAGTACATTTTCTTGTGTATTAATATTGATTATTGTTAAAATGTTATGGAATCCAAGACAAAAGAATTGTATAATATTCAAAATTAAAGAAAAACCGGATGAATATATAGACTAAACTACACCCAATTGGTATTAACAAGTTATCAGATACATTTAAAGGTTTATTCGTTAAAATATCAAAAACTAAGAAAGTAAGTGAGAATATAATTGACCAAAAAATCCCAATAAAGAAGAAACATATTACAAAAGAGACGATGGTTCCTGCAATAGTTCCTTCCCATGTTTTCTTTTTATTCCAGGATATATTTTTTTTACCATATCTTATCCCAATCTGACTGGTTATCAAATCGCTAATAGAACTAATCCCTAAGATTGCAAAAAATATCATAGGAGGAGAAATAAACGCAGCAAACAATTGTCCAATTCCAAAATATAAATAAGAGCCGTAGCTATCTTGCTCTTTCTCATCTAAGTATAATATTGTAAAAAAATTAAAAGGAAAAGAGATATTCTTTGATTTTCGTGTAAACTCATTAGCTAACATACACATGCATAATAAGTAAAAAAAGAAAAATAATAGATAATAAAACCAACCAAAAGAAAATAATACTTCAATCATGGAATCTGGTATATTTATTAATTTTAAATACTGTAAGAGCATATTATTTTCATCAGGAATCATCCCGACTGAAGAATTTGTAATTAAATAGACTACAAATAAACCTACATACCAGACTACAAAGAGACCAATAAAAATGAAGATATGATTTATCTTCCTAAGTGAATCTTTCTTAGCTTTACTCCAACCTTTCTTTTTCTCTACTAATTTATTTCCAATTTCCGAAGGATCTTTATTGGTTCTTTTTTTGTAAATAACTACAACCATGGTTGAAATTAAAATTAAGACACTAGGAAAAATCATAGGGATCCCTAGCAACAATAACCATAAAGGGACATGAAAAGGCTGTAATAATAATTCTTGGTTCATCAACAAGAGAAATAACAGAATATGAATAAATACAAAAAATAGAGCACCGAATCCGATTATATTATTTAAAATATCTGGTTTATGTGAGAAATATAAAAATATAAAAAGGATAAGAAAATAAGAAAAAACGATAATAAGAAACCAGAAGTGAAAATGATCCATAACAAATCCTATATCTTTTATATTCTATTTAGATTTGTAAATAATTGCTAATTAATATTGTATGTTTTTTATTAATCTACGTTATTTAAATCATTATAATCTAACTAATTAAATTTACATTAAAACTCTACTTATAATTAGTTAATCATTACTTCGTCTTTAATGGGAAAACTATTGAGAAAAATTATTTTAGCATCAAAATCTGTTGATCGAACTGAACTCTTCAATCGTACCGGTATTACTTTTGAAGTTTTGGCTTCAGATATTGATGAAGAGAAGTTTAAAAAGAAGATTTCCGATCCAATTTTATTAGTGAAAGAATTAGCAAAAGCAAAGCTGCTAAATGTAAAAGATAAATTGAGAAAGAAAAATTCACAGGGGTTAATCATCGCAGCAGATACTGTTGTAGAATTCAATGGTCTCATCATTGGGAAGGCTAAAAATTCAGAAGAAGCTTTTAAAATGTTAAAAGATTTAATGGGAAAGACCCATAATCTTATTACAGGAATAGCCATTACCAACACTGATGATCCAAAAATAGTTATTGATTATGATATTACTTCAGTTGAATTTCTTACACTTTCGGATGCTGAAATAGTTAATTATGTAAAAACGAAAGAATGGAAAGGACGTGCAGGAGCCTATTCTTTAAATGATAAGGCAAGTCTATTCATTAGTAAAATTAACGGCTCTTCTTCAAATGTAATTGGTCTGCCTATGCATAAAATATATGAAATATTAAAAACCGATTTTAAACTGTCTTTGTTCCATGTGTAAGATTTTGGCTCTAATTTTCTGAAACTTTTCTTAAAACTTTTAAATCTTCATAAAATCTTAGGATTTTTTCAAATTTGTTTACCATATCCTCATAATAATCCCTATCAGCATAAGCCATTCGAGCTAACTTTTTTGCCAAACCTATTTCGTTCTTATAACGAATTATTTTTTCTTCAATCACATGGTTTTTTCAAATTAAGTCGTATTTAAAATGAAAAAATATGGTGATAATATACCACTAATGAAAAAGTCACAAATATTAATTTTGAATTACCGTTAAATATCATTCTGTTTATGATTGATTATCTTGAATTTATATCAGCTACGTCTTATTTCCTAAAAATAAAATCTATATATATTATATTTACGTAATGAAACTATCTATAATTTTTTTAAAACAAACTAATAAATTAAGTGTTTAGAATGACAAAACATTATAAAAATCAACAATTAATGAAACTTCTTGTAATACTTGGTGCTCTTATTGGACTTGTCTGGATTATTTCTGGGTTTGCTGGTTTAGCGGGATTAGGTTTTGTTCCGGTTGTCATACCATCTTTAGTTCCACTTACACAGATAATTACGCTTATAATCGGTTTAGTAATTGTAATATTGACACTATTAGTAGGTCTAAGACCAGATGGTCCTCTTCCTTTTCATTGGCTCGTATTATTTATCCTTGGTATATTATTGGCAATATTTGGGGCAGGGATATATGCAGCCATTATAGTAGTCATTGCTGCAATCATCGGGCTAATAGAAGACCTATAAAACTAATATGATTAAATCTAAAATCTCCCTCTTTTTTCTCTTTTTTTATTATGTGTTTAAGATTTAGCGCTTTTCAGATAATAATTTACAATTTCTTCCGGTAGATTAATAGATGTTACTTTTTGTAAAGCTGTGAATCCGGGTATTGAATTAACTTCTAAGACTTGAAAACCTTTGCTACTTTCAATGATGTCAACTCCAGCTATTTCCGTCTTCGTTATTTGAGCCGTTTTTATTGCGAGATTTTCCAACTCATCTGAAATCTCCAGTGGTTTTGCTTTAGCCCCAGCGAAGATATTAGTTTTCCAATTATCACCAACTCTATACATACCAGCTACCGCTTCATCTCCTAAGACTAAAATTCTTATATCCCGGTTGTAATGTTCGATGAATTCTTGCAAATAAAAAACCTCATTAAGCCGACTAAGAGAAAATATCACATTTTCAGCAAAGGCTCTATCATTTAAGCGAGTAATTCCAATTCCCTTTGATCCAAAAAGTGGTTTAAAGACGCAATCCCCACCCAATTCCTCAAAAGCTTCTAATGCAGAGTTTGGATCCTCACAAATTACCGTTTTGGGTGTTGGAATATTGTGTCTCTCTAAAAATACTGAAGTTAAAAACTTATCACTTGCAATTTCTAATGATTCCCTGGAATTTATAAGCTTAACATCATATTCTTCAATCGCTCTTAAAACATCAAGTCTGAAAAAGATCTTTTGAGTAATTGCAGCACCAAAACCTCTTACCAAAGCAGCTCTAGGTTCAAGATTTTCAAATCGATCTTTAAATTTGGTTTTAAATGAGATTAAAACCTTTACTGTTGAAGGAATAAGAAATTCTACATCATAATTCTTTCTCTTAAATTCTTTCTTTAATATTTGAACTTCAGGATCAGAAGGATTTGGAGTAATTATTATTGATTGCATTTCAAAATCACCTATTTATAAATTACTTAGTCTAATAATAGCATTAATTTTTAAATAAATTTAATTTCTTATAAAACATATATGAAATCAATGGATCTTGGAGATAAAGAAACTGAGATTGAAAAATTAACAGAGATGTTAAGTAAAATTCAAAATCTCCACTATAAAAAACAAGAACAACTTGAAGATATACAGAATGAAATATCTGAATTAAAAGAGGTTTTAGATTCCCTTAATTCCATGATTTCTAATAAATCTTTTCAGAGTGCTGATTTAATTTATTCAAAGGCTTTACAAAAGACCGAAAAAAAGAAAGATGAAGAAATCTATTTTGTAGATGATATTCCTTCAGAAAATGTAGAAGGTACAAATATTAAGAGAAAGATTTTTACTGACGGTGATGAAAAGGATTCAAAGTTGGTATGTATAATGAATTTTTTAGATTTCAATAAAGTACAGATAAAGATAATCGATCCAATAGAGAGAGATATTAGAGAAACCTCGGAAAAATTTATAAGAACTTTTTTAAAAGAAGCACTTCTTAAGATAAAGGATGAAAATCCTGATTTAGATTTAAAATACGAATATTATAAAGATACAGATGTAATTGAATGTATAAATATTCTTAATTTAAAATCAATTAAAGATTATGATTTAATTACCTTAAAAATGAGAGAGCTTTTAAAATAACAAAAAGTTTCGTAGAGTTCCCAAATTAATTTTTTTTTCTTAAGTCCTTCTTTTGTTGTGCAAAAAATTATATTGAGATAATATATTGTTTAATTAAAATAGGAAAAATAAATTATTCAACAATTCTATTTAATAAAATCCAAATTATTAAAACGAGTGTATCAATTTTGGCAAAGAAAAAAACTTGGTTACAAATGCCCATACTTCATTCTAAATTTCATGATGCTAAGTTAGACGGTGTTTTAATCAATAAATCCATAGAATTATTAACTGGTAATAAAGGAATTGCCCCATCCTTTTTATTCCTCTCAGGCGCTTTTTTTGATGTAAAATCATTCGCGTATTCCGGATTGAGAGCTTGGAAAGGGGCTGTAAAACCTACAGTTTCAGATGGAGGAAGAAGACCTGTATTGGAAGCTACTTTCGCATCGCTTTCTGTATATCTAAGTTCACTCCTTGCGTTGCAATCAGATTTCTTTTTTGCATATGATGAGATTAAAGATATCTTAACTGAAAAAAAAAGGGAAGATCTCTGGGCAATAGTTTCAGAAAAACTTCCTTTCATCTCTATTCCTCCAAAAGAGATGTATGGTTCCCAAGTCTCTCCTATTTCACCCTACTTCGTGATAAAACAAGATGAAGAATTAACTTTAGGAGAAATATACCCCTCAGCCTATCTCTCTAGCATAATAGAAAATATTAAAACAAGGTTTTTCGTATTTTACCAATATCAAGGGTATTCTGCTTTTGGATTCTTTAATTCATTACCAGATCTTTCTAATCTTGGTTTCGAAGAACATGCGAGGGACTTCGATGATGAACCCACATCAGAGAATTTAATAAAGTATTTGAAGAATGCTAAAAATATGAAAGAAGTGTTAATTGCTTTTATTAATTCTCATAATAATGCCTTACTCGAACAGTTTTTAATCCCAGACTATGAATTACTCTTAAATAAACTATTGGAGGGTGATGTGTAGTGGTTAACATAGGATTATTAGGAGATGTGAGTGTAGGTAAAACAAGTCTCCTCCGACTTTTTGTTCGTTATTTAAAAAAAGGAGATATTGAAAATGTGGAAGGGGGAGTAAAATGTTCTGTAGTTAAAGCAGATTTTTCTGGTGAAGCAACAGTACCGGGAGGAGAAAAAGAGGATGCTCTTAACGAAAAGGAAACTAAAACAATCCATCCTAACCGTATTGTGTTTCGAGAAGATAAATCTAATAAGGCTCATACAATCTTCGCCCCAGGTGGTGATAGGCAAAGAGCTGTCGTGAAAATGGGAATTATTACTATATCTCGTATCGCTACACAAATTATAGCTGTCTTTTCACTCGATAGAGATTTAGCTCCTCAATTTGAGTTTTTCAACGATGTTAGATTTTTCCCTGATAAAATTTTTGTTTGTATCAATAAAGTTGATTTAATTGAAGGAGATAGGGAAAAAAAGATAAAAGAGATGGAAAAGCAAATTCAGGACTTTTTTGAAGCTCGAAAAATCGCAATTACCGAAGTTTTCATAACCTGCGGAGAAACAGTAGATAATTTTGATGAGGTTGAAAAGTTTAACAATCGAGTACCCGAAATGATATTAGAAATTACAACAAAAAGCTAATTTTTTTGTATTTCTCATTTTTATTTTAATAATTATTACCGTTGTTTATTTAACTTTAAGGTTAATTTTATTAAGAGTTTGTTCAAATCCAACTGATATCCAATAAGAGGAGTTAGTCTTACTTGTCCTAATTTATCATCAATATCAATATATCCTCTATTTCTTAACTCTTTTAAATCGTCGATAACCCTTTTTTTTTTCCGTAATTTTTCAATATCATGAATTTTACCTATTCCAGTATTTTTTAGGCAACAAATTAAAACACAGAATAAAGTTGCCGCAAGTCTTGGTTTACCCTCAAAAGGATTAGCATATATTAAATCCGATGTAGCCATTTCAAATGCTATGTACCAACGAGAACTAAGAGGATTAAACCGAATTTGAAGCCCTAATGGTTCAAGGTAATTTGATAAATGAATGATTAAGTTTTGAATATATACAGATTCATTCTTCCCTTGGTAATTTAATATTTTAATTATTTCTTCCTTGGTTGCCCCTATTTCAAAATTATCTGTCTTTTTACTTAAGATATGTACTAAAATTGTGAATTCATTCATTTTTTAACACCTTATATATATAACGTATTGGTATTTTTTTCATATTTAATCTTATTTAATTGTAAAAGATGCAAAAGATACACGAATTTTTCATAGATTTCAACTTGATCTTGCTCATTCTCAAATATCTCATCAAATGAACATGGAAATTTATTCTTTATAATATTGTAAAAATTCATTATTTTTTCAGTAAATTTGAGTTTAGGAACTTCTAATAAAAAATTCTGCTTTACTTTAATTATATCTAAGTGATCTATTGTTATTGGAATCCCTCTTTCTTTACTTAACTTTTCATTTGAATAATTCAGGAAATTCAATGAAAGAGATTCAATACTGAATGGTTTTACCCAACAATCATTAAATAATTGATATATTTCTGAATCGTCTGGGTTTGATTTTAGATAGTGCAAAAAACTATCTCTCTTATCTAAACTGTTAATTAGAATCTTCAATTCTTCAAATTTCTGAACGAGAAGTCGGAAACCATTTTTGAAAGCCATTGAAGATTTATTGATATTGCTAATGCTAAGGGTATTCTTTATATTTTCAAAAATCGGGACTAACTCAAAGTCTAATAAAGAAATTTCCCCTGATAAAACTTTCAATTGAATATCTTCTATTTTCTTATTGATTTCTTCAGATAAGTCTTTAGACTCTTCCATTTTTATAGATTTATGCTTTCCTTATTATTTTTGGTTTAAAAACAGATGAAACTTCATTTTTTCCAACTCTAGCAATTCCTATAACTTTTTCAGCCAACAAAAATAGTGAAGATGATGTTTTTGGTAAAAACATAAACATTTGGATTGGATTTTGCTCTAAAGTTGATTTAATTAATTGGTATGCTACTTCTGAATTTTTATCATCTAAAAACATGCCAGCTTCATCGAGCATGCAAAGAGGAGAGGGTTTAATCTCTTGTAGAGATAAGATCAAGCAAATTGAAACAAGAGAAACTTGTCCTCCACTTAGAGCAGTAAAAGATTTTAATTGATCTTTAGATGTTGCTGCTTTTATCTCAACACCTAATTCCTCAAAATTTCCTTTTAATTGAAGAGAACAGTATGATTTAATTTGAGAATCTTCAAACTTCTGGTTTACTTTTTCTTGTAAGTTTTCAAGTACAATTCCGAATTTATTGTTATATGTATTTTCTAATTTATTCTCCGTTTTAATTGCTGCTTTAATATCTTCTTCTAAACTAGTTTGATTCTTATTGATTGCTTTAAGAGATGAGATTACTTGTTCTTTTTCAACTATTAGTGAATCATCAACATCCAAATAATTAAGTAAGTCTTTATCGATTTTTGAAATATCCTTATTAATATCTTCTATAGGACGAATCTTTATAATTTCCTTAGAAATGAGAGGTCTAATTTCAGAGTTAATTCTTTCAAGATCAGCTTTTTTTGATATTAAATCTTGATTGTATGTATTCAATTTAACGTTTTCTTGTTCTAAATTCAGAGTTATTTGAATACTTTTTCTCTCTATTTCAGTTTTCTTATTCTGACATTGAAATTTTAAGTTTTTCAATTCTACGATATTCTTCTTAATATTCTCTAGTTGATTTTCTGTATTTTCTAACTGACGATAGATTTCAAACGCGACTTTATCCGCTTTGTGAAATTTTTCTCTTTTGGTTTCAAGTTCTGTTTTCGTAATTGCTAATTCATTTTGGTGTTTATTTAATTCTTCAATAACTTCTTTGATAATACTTGAACTCTCAGCTAATTTCAAACCCCATTTTTTCTTTTCTTCATATAAAGTGGCTAATTCATTGGGGATCTCGTTAACTCTGTCATTCCATTTAAAAAAATCAGGATCAGATTGCTTTTTTAGCTCTTTAATTTGAATTTCTATTTTTTTTAATAATTCTTTATACTCAGAGTTATCTTTCTCAAAATCATGTGTTTGTTTATATAGTTGATTTTTTTTGGTTGTAATCCGTTGTTTTTGATTAAAATTATATAGAAGATCGTTAAAAGATTCTTTTTTCTTGAAAATATCTTTTTGAATGTTATCTAATTTAATCTGTGCGACTCTCAGTTCTGAATTTCTGTCATTCAAAGATTTAACTTCTGATTCTAAGATACTAGCCTGTTCTTTTTGTGTCCCCGCACTTAATAAACCCTTCAACCTCTTTAAAAATGGCGTTTCAAAGACGTACTTATACGAAATGATTTGTTCTCCAGCTAGAGTTACACATTTCCCCTTAAAATTAAGTTTACTATTAAGTTCTCTCCCAGCATGGTAATCTTTAACAACTATACAATTCTTTATTTTTGAATATATAACTTTTTTAATATCAATATCATCGTCGATTATTGTGATTAGTTCTGCTAAATAGCCAAGAACACCTTCAGCAGAAATATTTACTAATGGTTTTATAGAGGATTTTTTAGCAAGATATATGTTACAATAGGCACGATATTTTTCTTTTAATCTTTTAAGTAAGGTTAATGTGTTCCAATCCTCTGCTACAAAACTATAAAGTAATTTTTCGCCTAACACTGATTCAATGGCATAACTTAGCTTATCATCATATTTCAAATAATCAATTATTGGACCTTTAACTTTTAATTCTCGCTTGACGATCTCATCTTTAAGAATTGAAATGCTAGAGGGAAGAAGGACTCGACGTTCTCTAAGAGAATTCCGTAAAACTTTTAGTTTATTTATCTTCTTCGATTTTTCAATCTCTAAGTTTGTAATTTCAGAGTCGATTTCCGTGATTTTTAGAGAAGTTTTTCTAAACTTAGCATCGAGTTCTTGTAATAAATTTCTAGAAGGATTTTCTAAGAACCATTTATTTTTCTCTAGCTTGTGTTCGATATCTTTAAAGCTTTGAAAAAGTTGGTTGATTTCATTATTTAAAATGCCAATAGTTTTCTCATTATCTTGAATTTTAGATTGCTTTATCTTTTTTTCATTGATTATTTTATTGTATTCATCTAAAAAGACTTTATTCAACTTAATTTTCTTTACTAATTGATCTTGCTCATTTATGAGATTCTCAATTTGAACATCCTTACTTTTGATTTCTTTCTCAATTACTTTTAATTCATTATCTAAACTTTCCTTTTGTTTTTTAAAATCTAATGTAATTTTTTCAATTTCACTTACCTTTTTAGACAAATTGTCTAATTCTTGCTTTGCTATTATCTTTTCATTTTGCCAATCCTGGATTTTATTAGTTAAATTTTTCCTTTCATTTTCAGCTTCACCAAGTTTCTTTGTAAGCTTATTTACATTTTGTTCCTCAGCTGCAATTTTCTTAGATAAATCTTTGATTTCTAGCTCAGATTTTTCTTTTCGCTTTTTAATTCCTGTTATGACTTTTTTGAGATTTTCAATTAGGTCAAAATCTCTTTTTATCCCCAATTCCAACTTTTCTTTATTTGCCCATAAAAGCTCATCAGTAAACTTTCTTCTTACGGATAGTAATTTATTCTTCTGATCTAAACGCTCTAATTTTGGTGTTAAAAGATCTAAACTAATATTCAAAGTATTTCTTCTACTTTTCAGAGACTTTAAGTCATTATTTAAAGTTGTCACATTTCTTTTTTGGTTTAATATTTCATCTCGAAGAGAGTTTAAACCAATTCCCTCTTCAAGAAATGAACATAAATCTGTAGGTTTTAAACTTTTAATAGAATCGATTTTACCTTGACTGACAAATGCAAACTGATTGTCAGGATTAATATTTAAATCCCCAATTTCTTTTTGAATTTCTTGAGCTTGAACCTGATGAAAATTACTCTCATTATTTTGTTGTATTTTAAAAAAGGGAGATTGTCCTCGAATCACATATCTCCTAATCTTTAGTAAATCATCCCCATTTTGGATATGGATTTCGACCATTGCGTGATTTTGACCATTTCTAATGAAATTAGACCATTTAGTATAACGATCATCTCGCTCATTACTCCCCAAAACAAATTTTATTGCTTGAAAAATAGATGTTTTTCCACTCCAATTTGGTCCAACTATAATTACAAATTTCGCTTTCCCAAAGTCAACCTCATCCTTCTGAAACGATAGAAAATTTTCCAGAATGACTTTTTTAATGTAGGGATTCCTATTTTGTTCTTTTATTGTTTTTTTTTTCTTGGTCATAGTACCCTTTTAAGAAATAATTTCTACCTTATCCATTATTGTTATTTACCAAACGCTTGCTTTATACGATCGACTCTCTTTTTGGCCTTTTCCAAATTAATTTGGGCCATATTAGGAGGATCATTTAATATGAAAGGGTAATTGGCAAGCATTTTTCTGTCATTTTCTTCTAATGGTTCTTTTTTATCTAGTTTATCCATAATGATAACAAGTTCACTGTAATTCTTGAAAGCCGCATCTTCATATAATTGATTTAGCATGAAATCTGAGATACGTGAATCTCGAATGTTATCCAAATAACTGTGTAGTTCGATTGACTCTGTATTTTTAACCAATTCTTTTTTGGGAATCTTGTCAAGATTGTTTAATTTCAATTCATTTTCTTGTTTTATTGTATTATTTGTTAATAAATCCGGATTAATTGTAGGGACATATTCCCCTGTTTCAATTAGATCAAGTAAAATTTGTGTAATTTCATTACTCGTTCCATTTAACTCAGAATTTAAAAACTGCTTCATTATCCCAACCTTTAGGATTTTTTTTATATCCTTTACTTCCCATTTTTCAGTTAAATCCACTAAAGCATTGATATCAAAGACAATTTTTGGATTATTCTCCAAAAAAGCTCTAAATATCGTTTCTCTTTCTATTTTACTTAGTAACTGAACTTTAATAAACAAATCGAATGAATCGTAAATATATGAAGCATAATCTAACACATCTTGAATATTGTAATTTACCCAAATAACTAGTATATTAGATTCCATGAAATTGAACTTATCTTCACTCTGTTCGGTGAATAGAATTTCAAGAAGGTTTTTTCCATTGAATACAGTCTTAGAATTAAAATGCTGATTAATTACTAATAATCTTTTTTCAATATTCTTTTCAGAATCAATCCCACCTTTATCATTAACTTCACTCACTGATTTAGAATCCGTCTTATCATTAGATTCCCCTCCTAAAGCTCTTAAAATTGGTCTAAAACTCTTCAAAAAACTTTCTGGAGCTTTGTTAATCTCATTATAGTTAAGCTCAACTAATTCTAAATAATAGTTCATAGCTATTAATTTCAAGAAGTCTATTACATCAGTTCCAGGATTAACATTAATTAATAACGCTCCCTTAGGAACTAGGTACTCTCCTAAAATATTATCATCATTATAGGTAGCCATGACCTTAATATAATTTATTATTTCATTATATTTATCCCGATAAAAGATATCTTCTTTCTTAACATTGATTTTTGTAGGTGATATCACACGAAAATACCTTGAAAACTCCGGAATCTCACTTAAACCCTTCATTTAAAATCTCAACAATTATAATATTGAATTTTTTGAACACTATTTTAATGACTATCTATACATATATACTTAGTGTCGAGTATATTTAGGGGTAAATACATATCCGACAAAAACCGTTAAATTTATATATCCGTAAATTTTTCCATAAACTCTAAAATATTTGATATCTCTCTTTTTCCTTAGAAACTCGGATAGTTAAACCTCTAATTGGATAATACAAATAAAATTCTTAGAGAAAAGACAATTTCTAATTTATTAACAAATAATCTAAAATAATAATATGATTCCACCTTCTCTAAATAAAATTCGAAATGCTACTATTAGAGTAATAAAAATTATTATTATAGTGTTTTATCATCATTAATGTAGGGTGCGTAAGAGCTAATATATTTTAATGCATCGTCTGGGGCAATAATTACGGCTAACCCATCATGATTCTTAGCAAACTCTAAAGCAATTGCTAAGATTGCACCTGTAGAGGGACCAACTAGTATTCCATTTTTCCTCGCTAATTCAATTCCAGTTCGATATGCATCATCATCATTAACTTCGAAAATCTTATCAATTACAGTTTCATCTAAGATTTTTGGAATTAAATCCTTATCTAAGTCCGATATTTTTTTCAGACCTGGTATATTATGTATCGAATTTGAAGGTTCAATTCCTATTATTTTAACCGATGGTTTTTTTTCCTTTAAGTATTTTCCAACCCCCGTAATTGTACCACATGTACCTGTTGCTGCAAAGAAGTAATCTACCTCTCCATTTGTCTGATCCCAGATTTCTGGACCCGTAGACATATAATGTGCTTGAACATTTAAATCATTCTCATACTGGTTTGGATTGAAGTATTTTTCTCCTCCCTTGCCACCCAAAATACCATTGACTACACCTCTCGCACCTTCATTTGGGAATATAGGGCATAAATTATCATCTGCTTCCCATAGAGTTTCCACACCAAGTAACTTTAGAAGCATCTTCTTTTCTTCTGGAATTCTTGATGGTATAGCAATTTCAATTGGAATCCCTCTTGCATTGGCTAAAGATGCTAAAGCAATTCCAGTATTACCAGAAGACGGTTCTAAAATACTTTGGCCCTCCTTAAAATTATAATTTTTGAGCATCGAATATGCTATCCTATCTTTTATCGATCCAAAAGGATTATAGCGCTCAAGTTTCATATAAATTGGAAAATCTTTGTTTGGATTAATTCTCCTATTTAATTTAACAAGGGGAGTAGGGTTTTCCCTATTTGAGATTAAATCTTCAATACTCTCATATACCCGAGATTTGTTATTTATCCCAATTTTTCCGTTTCTCCTATTAAACGATTGTACTTTCATGATTTCATCCTTTATTTCATCAGTTCATTTTAAAAATTCTGTAACTTAACCAAGCAAGTGTTTACTGAGGGTAAAAATTAGTTGGTAAGTTGAGAATTAATGAAACTGTTGTTTAACAACAACAACAAAAACTACAGCAACAAGAGGTAAGATTACTTACCAAGTTCTGTTTATTAATTCTCATTAGGTTTTGAAATATTTGTTCCTTTAAAATATTCATGGTGATATAAAATAAAAAGAAATAAAAATAACAAAAAAAAGAAAGATTGAATATTACTTCTGTTCCCAAGGCATGCAGAAATATCCCTTTTCTAACTCGTATTTTGGGAATAATCCACAACCAAAACAGCTGCAACCCTTATTTTCTATCTGATCTTGTGGCTTTTGTGATTTTCCTCTTGAGCAAAATAGAGCGTGCGGTTCAAATTCATTGAGCTGGTTGGGTTTGAATGATGGGCACGGTCCGCAAAACTTTCGGCACTCACTCATACTTTCTTCAGTATCGGGTACTGGTATTGGCATAGTTTTCACTTTATTTAGTTTTAATTAAAAAATCTAAATTTAGAATTTCACTATCAAGTAAATCTAAATTTAGAATTTCACTATCAAGTAAATCTAAATTTTAGATTACGATCAAAGTACGCAAATTAGCTTTTAAAGTTAATAATTATAAACTATTAATTCTGAGTAGAAAGATAATACTAAAATTTGGTTAATTTATCCTTAATCCTTTGTTAAGGTTCATTGTGAAGTGAGTAAACCCCCCGCTTTTAACATAAGATCGTAGAGAGTTCATATATACATAAGTATAAAATTAGAATTTGTTGATTTTTATTATAAAAAACTATTTCTTACTTTATTATTTTTTTCTTATATGGAAAAAGTAAAGGAGATTGAATTCCAAGAAAGAAGAGAAAAGTTTCTGAGTATTAATTATAAGACACCTCTCAAACAAATATTGTCATATCTTTGGGAATACAAGAAATTATTTAGGATTATAGTATCTCTTGGAATAGTGCAATCAATATTATTCTTAACGTTTCCGTTATTTTTAGGTCCAGCCTTGGACATTTTAGTAAACCCAAGCATCTTCATCGGGAATATACTCCCCATATTTATTACAATACTAATTGTTCAAAGCTTCGTTGGTGTTCTCTTTGGGTTACTTATTTATGCTAATAGGTGGATAGGTGCCAATGTTATATATAATCTAAGGAATGATCTATTCTCGACAATACAAGTCATGTCTTGGTCATGGTTAGATGAAAATAAAACAGGAGATTTAATTTCAAGAACAACCAGTGATGTAAATCTTCTCAAAGAGTTTCTTCAAAATAACCTTCAACTTTTTATTAGGCAGTGTGCTACTTTTACCTTTAGTATAGTTATTTTATTTTTTATAAATTACCAGTTAGCATTTTTTGTTCTAGTTATTTCTCCAGCATTATTTTACATACTCTTGAGGTTTAGACGCAAATTACGTCCTATTTTCAAGAAATCTAGGGAGACCTATTCAAAAATAACGCACACAGTACAAGAGAATGTACAGGGAATAACAGTGGTCAAAGCTTTTGGTAGAGAAACGCATGAGATTAAGAAATTTCGCAAAGAAAATGAAGATTATTATAAGGATTCAATAGGAATCATTAAGTTACAGGCTATTTTTGACCCTCTTGTGTATTTACTTGATAATATTGCGTTTCTAATTGTACTTTTATTAGGGGGAGTATATGTGCTTGGTGGTGACATGACTTTTGGAACTTTATTTTCGTTTATAATGGTTTTGAATTTTTCTGTAGAACCTTTATATTCAATATCACGTTTTTTAGGAAATATGCCCCAAATAAGTGAAACGTGTGAGAGAGTGACCCATATTTTAAATTCTAAAGAAATTGTGATTGAAAGTGATAATAATATTGAGATGGCTTCGATTAAAGGAGAAATTGAATTCAAAAATGTTTCCTTTTCGTTCGATTCAAAAAATAGAAGGAATATATTAGAAAATTTAAATTTTAGAATAAAACCTGGGGAAAATATAGCAATTTTAGGCGCTACAGGTTCTGGAAAATCTGTTTTAGTGAAATTAATTCCAAGGTTTTATGATGTTTCAGAGGGAGAAATTTTGATCGATGGAATCAATATTAAAGATATAACATTGAAATCACTAAGAAAACAAATTGGTTTTGTATCTCAGGAGCGATTACTCTTTTCTCGTTCATTAAAAGATAATATTGCTTTCGGAAATAAAGATATCACTTTAGAAGAAGTTAAAAGTGCAGCAATAGTTTCAGACATCAATAATTTTATCGAAAACGAGTTACCCGAAAAATATGAGACCGTAGTGAGTGAAAGAGGAACGACTGTATCTGGAGGACAGAAACAACGAATAGCTATAGCTCGAGCATTAGCAATAAAGCCTAAAATTTTGATTCTTGATGATGCGACATCTTCGGTCGATGTTGATACAGAGTTTAGAATTCAAAACAATTTCAAAGAAATTTTCAAAGAAGCTACTACTTTTTTAATTACTCAAAGATTGTCCAGTGTTAGAAATGC
>Ga0114923_10001306_pt1 | contig 17448 bp, 13 predicted proteins | sample SumtaG_FD_89578 | JGI IMG/M metagenome (GOLD analysis project Ga0114923, IMG submission 89578) | Deep subsurface microbial communities from Indian Ocean to uncover new lineages of life (NeLLi) - Sumatra_00157 metaG | ecosystem: Environmental > Aquatic > Marine > Oceanic > Sediment | place: near...
TAGCTGCTGCCGGGAGTAGCCAGTGTTATTCCCATAACCAAACCCTATAAACTGGCCTCCCGGGAGTTTAAAGGTGAAGATACTGTTGTTCCTTTGGGAGGTGTAAAGATCGGCGGCGGTCGCATAGCGGTAATGGCCGGACCCTGCGCAGTGGAATCAAGAGAGCAGATTCTGGAAGCTGCCGCCACGGTCAAGGAATCAGGCGCAGTAATTCTGCGCGGCGGCGCTTATAAGCCCAGAACATCTCCCTATTCCTTCCAGGGTCTGGGAGAGGAGGGGTTGAAATATCTCAAAGAAGCCGGGGAAGCCACGGGCCTGGCTACAGTTTCGGAGATAGTTGCTCCCGAGCAGGCGGATATGTTCAAGGAGTATATTGATATTCTGCAGATCGGTGCCCGCAATATGCAGAACTTTGAGCTGCTGAAAAAGGTCGGCGCCCTGGACAAACCGGTATTGCTTAAAAGGGGGTTGGCGGCAACAATTCAGGATATGTTAATGTCTGCTGAATATCTCCTGGCTCATGGTACGGATTATGTAATTCTCTGCGAACGGGGTATCAGAACCTTTGAAACCTATACCCGCAATACTTTAGATATCTCTGCCATACCGGTGGTTAAGAAACTTAGTCACCTGCCCATTATTGTGGATCCCAGCCATGGCACCGGTATCAGGGCTAAAGTGCTGCCCATGGCCCTGGCAGCGATAGCTGCGGGAGCAGACGGCTTAATCGTTGAGGTACATCCACACCCCGAGAAAGCACTTTCCGATGGGCCGCAGTCCCTCTTTGGAGTACAATTTGAAAAGCTGATGCGCGATATCGAGGCTTTAGCCCCGGTTTTGGGCAAGGAGGTAGCCCGGCTTCCGGAGAAACTCGGTATCTATCCGACTATGAGAGAATCTGTAAAAGCAGGCAGGAAAAAGAGGTGGCAGGTTGCCTTTCAGGGGGAGCTGGGCGCTTACAGCGAAACTGCTGTCAATCGCTACTTTCCGGAAGGAAGCCGGGCGATACCGCACCGCGAGTTCCGGGACGTCTTTAACTCTATTCTGCAGGGAAAAGCGGATTATGGAGTACTCCCTCTGGAGAATACCCTCTCAGGCTCCATTCACCAGAATTACGATCTACTGCTGCAGTTCCCGGATATAAAAATAGTAGGCGAAAAGACAATCAGAATTGAACATAATTTGATTGCTCTGCCGGGAACGAAAATTGAAGATATAAAAAAGGTATATTCACATCCACAAGGGCTGTCTCAATGCGACAAGTTTCTGGATAAATATTCTCAGTGGGAAAGAGTCTCATTCTATGATACAGCAGGGTCGGTGGCTTTTGTGGCCAAAGATGGTAAAAAGGAAAATGCGGCTATCGCCGGTGATGAAGCAGCCAGGGTATATAAAATGCAGATATTGAAAACCGGTATCGAGACTAACAGCCGCAATTACACCCGTTTTGTGATTATCGCCCGCGAGGAACGTGCCGGTTTTAATAATCCGGATAAAGCCGCTTTAGTTTTTTCCACTTCCAACAAACCGGGCTCTTTGTTCCTGGCCCTGAAAGTGCTTGCTGATGAAAATATCAATATGAAAAAACTGGAATCCCGGCCCATACCCGGAAAACCGTGGGAACAGATGTTCTATGTTGATGTTGATGTTCCAGCAGAGATTGAAATATTTTTCCGGGCAGTAGAGCAGCTTAAAAAGGAAGCCAAAGATTTCAGGGTGCTGGGAATTTACCGGGTTTGATCATCTTCCATTCTAATGCCCAGCTTCTTCATCTGCTGTTCCTCTTCTTTTCTGGACACGTAGTCATGTTTGATTTTGTTTGTTCTTACAATGGAGTTTTTCAGAGCAGTGAGCTCCAGCTTTATACCCCTTAGTTTATTCCTTTCCGACTGGGTGAATTCGCTTCTGAAGTAGGTGCTTAACCCTTCCATTCTTCTATAAATCAGCTGAAGATCGCCAAGATTCTTACCCAGAAAGTCAAACATCTGTTCTTCGCCTGCCCCTTCCAGGCGTTGGTAAGCGGTGCTCATTTTATTGGCAAGGGTCATAAAAAGTCTTGCCTTTTTTTGACTCTCCTGGTAAAAGCTGGTAAAGGCAATTTTTTCAATTCTTGCTCCTGAAGTTGTGCCGTCAAAGTATTCCACTTCGAATATCTGTTCATCCGCTTCCTTCTGAATTGTTCTTCTGACCCAACGGGAAAATTTTTCACCTAAAGTAACTTTTCGGGAATTGAGTATCAAGCTGCTGTCATTGAGCTTGGCCAGGGCATCCCTTAAGGTAATGCCGGATTTGGTCAGGTTTCGTATAGCCTCTAATAGTATAGCTTTATAGGCAGGTTCCTTTTCCTTCTTTCTGGATTTAACTTCCTTAATTGCCAGTTTTTCCAATATGATCTGCTGCAGTTCTTTGCTTTGGCTCGAGTAATCCTCGGCCAGCACCTCTTCCACTAAAGAGGGGAAAAAGGGTGAATCCTGCATACTCTGCACGAACATTCTCTTTACTGTCTTAATTATATCATCATTTGGCGGTTGATCTGTTTTCATATCCGGGAGGCAGGAAAATATTCTTATCCGCAATTCCAGTTTGTAATTCTCCCTCAGGTAAAAAGTAACCTCACTGAGCGCGGCCATGATCTGTTTGGTAGAATTATCTAATTGGGCAACAGCATCCTTAATAATCCCCACCGAGACCTTATCAGTGCCCTGTTTGACCCTCTGTATATATTCAGCCAATACCATGGTGGTAATATTTGAAGAAGTTGTACTCAAATTTTGCCAGTTTATGTATTTAAGCAGCCCCACTATCAGTTTAATCCGGTTAAGGTTAAGAAATTCCAGGCTGAACTCATAGTAGTTATTTAGAAAATCAAGCTGGTTATGGAATTCAGATAACCGCTGACCCATTTTTTCCTGTTTTTCAGATTCAATAAAATTATCCCTTGACGGAGCGGAGACTTCAGATATTTTCTGTTCATATTTATAGGGATCTTCCTGGATCAGGGATTTTCTTAAGAGTATATTGTAGATGTTTTCATACAGAGTTTGGAAAATCCTGAAGTTCTCTTTCATCTTCGGCAGTCGCTTTTCTTCAATAAACTTAGCCCTGGTCTCGATTGCGGCTTCTAACCGGGCACTGTAGTCTGAATTCTCTTCCATATATAGTGATTATAAGTTAAAATTAAAGCCCTGGCAATTGGAGGGGAGTAAAATTATGACTGCTCATGAATTATTTCACAGGGAAAAATTGGTTACAGGCATATTGATCAACCATCTAGAATATCGGGAAGACCTTCTGACCACTCTTAAGGCGGACTTTGGTCCGCCGGATTATATCAGTGAGCTATTAGATTTTTCATTTACCCGCTACTATGATAAAGAGATGGGCTCTACGATTATGCGGTTTTTTGTTTCCTTTGAGCAATTGGTTGAACCCGACCGGTTGGCGGATATCAAGCTGATCACAGGTAAAATTGAGAGGAGCTTTTCGGATAAGGGAAATAGAAAGATAAACCTTGATCCGGGAATCCTCTCTTTAAGCCGTTTTATTCTGGCCAGTACCAAGGACAGCTCCCACCGGATTCCCTTGAGCTCCGGTATTTACGGTGAAATAACCCTGATGTATGAAAAAAATGAGTTCCGGCCGGTGGAGTGGACTTATCCTGATTATCAGAGTGAAAAGTACCGTTCAATATTAAAGAAAATTCGGACGCTCTATGTGAATCAGCTTAAACAGCCATCAGATATGCTCTTTTAGCCAGCACTGTACCGCCGCAGTGAAGTTTTCGCCCATCCTGGCTGCAGTGATTATTGAGAAATTCTCTTTAAGTTCTGCCGGGGAACTTTCAACCACATAACTCTGTCCGGCCCAGTGAAGCAGATCGAGGTCGTTATAATCATTGCCAAGGGCCATAACTTGATCCGGTTTGAGGCCGAGGCTGGAAGCCAACCAGGAGGAGGCCAGCCCCTTTGAAACAGTTTCCGGAAAGATCTCAATCCAGGTGGACCTGCCGTTAAGCGGAGAAGTGGTGCGAATTACTTTTAAATATTTCAATTTATTTTTAATCTCTTCATAAAGTGATTCCCGGTGGTTTTCATTTTCGATGGCAAGCAGCTGACAGGCAGCGGGGAATTGCACGGCCGGCAGGCTGCCCGGGGTGGCGAACTCTGTGTAAAGCAGACAGCGGCTTTCGAAATCGGGATTATCGCGGCCGGAGGGGTAATAGGTAAAAAAGTGATTTTCCGGGATAGGGCTATGGATCATAAAATCAAGATCCCTGCTTTTCAGCATGACCGCTGCTTCTTGAACCTCAGCCCTTTTTAAGCTTTCTACCTTAAGCAGTTTTTTGGAGCGCCAATCCATGATCCCGGCGCCCGATGAAAATATCAGGTAATCTATTGGAAAATCAGGGGCAACAACCTTTTTTAATGAATAGAGCGAGCGGCCGGTGGCAATAACCCTGGTTATTCCCTCTTTGCTTAAGCTCTCCAGGATTTGCAGATCCCGTGAGTTGAAAGGACCGCCGCGCGGGTAAAGTGTGCCGTCAAGGTCGGAGATCACCATGGCATTTTTTATAGATTGCAGGCCGCCCATATTTTACTATGTATCTGTTGCCCATTAAGATCAAGTGTAATATCTTAAAGTAATATAGATATATAAACTGCTCTGCAGAGGCGAAAAGTATGAGTGAAGAAAGTAGAGTTGCTTTAGAAGAGGGAAGCGAAGTTGATTCTAAAGACGAGCTTGAAGAACCCAGGATGTTCCGGGTGATTTTGCATAATGATCACTACACAACTATGGATTTTGTAGTAGAGGTACTTACCGTGATTTTTCATAAACCGGCTGCGGAAGCAACCCGGATTATGCTGGATGTGCATAAGAAGGGAATAGGTATGGTCGGCGTATACACTCTTGATATTGCCGCAACAAAAGTGGCGCAGGTGGATATCATGACCAGAGAGCGGCAGTTTCCCCTTAAGTGCAGTTATGAAGAGGTCTGAATAAAAGTGGAAATAGATCTGGAACTCAATCAGATAGTTATGGCCGGTTTCAACGAGGCCAGGCAAAGGCGCCATGAATATGTAATGCCCGAACACCTCCTGTACGCTTCTCTTTTTTTTGATGGTGGAAAAGAGATGATAAAGCGCTGTGGTGGAAATGTTGAGGAGCTGAAAATAAAATTGGAGAATTATTTTACCGGCAAGGTACCGGTGGTCGAAGAGCTGGAACCAATGCAGTCCCTTGGCTTTCAGAGGGTTATGGAGCGGGCTATAGTGCACTGTCTCTCTTCAGAAAAGGAAAGTGTAGATCTGGGGGATGTTCTTATTGCCCTGTATGATGAAAAAGAATCTTTCGTTCTTTATTTTTTACTTGGTCAGGGCATAAACCGGATGGACCTTCTGAATTATATCAGCCACGGTATCGGGGTAATCCCCTCAGCCATGGAAGAGGATGACAGCCCGCCGGAGGCTGAAAAAAAAACAGAGCGGCAGAAGAAACAGCGTGCCGGAGCCCTGGAATCATTTACTATCAATCTAACGGAAAAAGCGAGGCGCGGAGAGATTGATCCACTGATCGGGCGGGAGGATATCCTGGAAAGAACTATCCAGGTCTTAAGCCGCCGATTGAAGAATAATCCACTTCATGTGGGAGACGCGGGAGTCGGTAAAACCGCAATAACTGAAGGGTTGGCTCAATTGATCGTTGATGGACAGGTACCGCAGCTCCTGAAAGATCATTCAATATATGCTTTGGATATGGCTTCTCTTTTGGCCGGCACCAGGTTCCGGGGTGATTTTGAGGAGCGGATGAAAAGGGTTTTAACGGAACTGAAAAAAGAAAAAGATGTGATACTCTTTATCGATGAAATTCATACAATCGTGGGCGCGGGCGCCGTGTCCGGGGGTTCAATGGATGCCTCAAATATCTTAAAACCCCTGCTTGCTTCCGGAAATATCCGCTGCATCGGCTCGACTACCCATGAGGAATACAGGAAATATTTCGATAAAGACAGAGCCCTGTCCAGGCGTTTTCAGAAGATCGAGATACCCGAGCCCTCGGTTGAAGAGACTGAAAGCATACTGCAAGGGCTAAAGGAGAGATACCAGAGTTATCATGAGGTAGTCTATTCTGATGATGCTGTTAAGGCAGCTGCCGAGCTCTCTGCCAGATACATTCAGGACCGCCATTTGCCTGATAAGGCTATCGATGTTATTGATGAGGCGGGCGCCTGGCTGCGGCTTTACGGCAAGGCTGAAGCAGGGAGCGTGGCAAAGAGAAAAGGGAAGAGCCGCGGCGGGACCGATGATAAAGCGGAAAAGAGAGTTACCGTCAAAGAGATTGAAATGGTAATAGCCAAAATGGCAAAGATCCCGGAAAGAAGTGTTTCCACGGCTGAAAATAAAAAACTGTTAAGCCTGGAAGAGGAGCTTAAGAAGCAGGTATATGGCCAGGAACAGGCGATCTCGCAGGTGGTAAAGGCTATCCGCGCTTCCCGCGCCGGTTTCCGTGATGAGGGTAAACCGGTTGCCTCTTTCCTCTTTGTAGGTCCCACCGGGGTGGGTAAGACGGAGCTGGCCAGACAGCTCGCCGGCATAATGGGTATCACTCTGCTGCGTTTCGATATGAGTGAATACCAGGAAAAGCATACAGTGGCCCGGCTCATCGGGGCTCCGCCAGGGTACGTGGGTTATGAAGAAGGCGGGCTGCTTACTGAAGCGATAAGAAAGACACCCTACGCGGTGCTGTTGCTGGATGAAATTGAAAAAGCCCATGATGATATTTTTAATACTTTACTGCAGATAATGGATTATGCCACTCTTACGGACAACAGCGGCCGTAAAGCGGATTTCCGTAATATTATTTTAATCATGACCTCCAATGCCGGGGCCCAGGAACTGGGTAAACGGTTGGTCGGTTTCGGGGAGCGAAGTGTAAGTGGCGACGCATTGAATAGAGCGGTGGAGGATCTCTTTTCCCCGGAATTCCGCAACCGCCTTGATGCTACGGTAACCTTTAATGATCTGGATAAGAAAATAGTCTTACAGATTGTGCAAAAAGAAATTGATCTTTTTAAGATCCAGCTGGCCCTTAAAAAGGTCACTCTTACCATATCTAAAGGCTGTTTGGAATGGCTGGCGGAAAAAGGCTATTCTCCTCTCTTCGGCGCCCGGGAGATTTCCAGGCTTATTCAGGATAAGATTAAATCTTTTTTTGTTGACGAAGTGCTTTTTGGTTCCCTCGCACATGGGGGTAAGGCACGCGCGGAAATTGAGGGAGATGAGGTTATTATCAAGGTGGGTGATTAGCTGTGCCCCGGGTTGAGCTTACAGCACCGGCAGGAAACCGAGCCATGCTTACCGCTGCGGTGCAGGCCGGTGCCGATGCGGTATACTTAGGGGTCAGGGGTTTTAATATGCGGGCCACAGCCCGTAATTTTGCAGTTGAAGAATTAAGTGAAATTACTGAATTCAGTCACCGGAATAATGTAAAGGTTTATCTCACCTTAAACACAATAATCTATGAACAGGAGCTCCCGGCTTTAGAAAGAATCCTCCTCCAGGCAAAAGAGGCGAAGATCGATGCAGTCATAGCCTTTGATCTTGCCGTTGTTCGCGGAGCGGCGAAGTTGGGGCTTAAGGTACATATTTCCACACAAGCCGGAGTCTCAAACTCTGAGGCTGTCCGCTTTTATCAGCAGCTCGGCGCCGGTCGTTGTGTATTGGCCAGGGAGTGTTCTCTGGAACAGATCAGGACAATCAGGAAAAAAACTGATGTGGAAATCGAGGTCTTTGCTCATGGCGCCATGTGTGTTTCTCTTTCAGGCAGGTGTTTCCTCTCCCAGTTCCTCTATGGCCGCTCGGCGAATCGCGGGGACTGTATTCAGCCCTGTAGAATGGCTTATGATACCTATTTGCTTAAAGACAGGCAGGAGAGCGGAGAGCTGGTAATGGGAAATGACTATGTCTTGAGCGCCAGGGATCTCTGTACACTTCCTTTTTTAGAGCAACTGCTTCCATATATCCATTCACTGAAAATCGAAGGGCGGGCCAGAAGCCCTGAATATGTGGCCACGGTGGTAAGGGTTTATCGCGAAACCCTGACAGCCATAGAGCGGGGATTAAATACACATGACTATAATGAAAAACAGCTGGAAAAATTAAAAGGTGTTTACCACCGTGGCTTCTCCGGCGGCTTTTACCTTGGCAAGCCGATAGATCAGTTTACTAAAGTTTCGGGATCTCAGGGGAAAATGAGAAAACTGAGCCTGGGTTCAATCAAAAATTTTTACAGTAAAATAGGGGTGGCGGAAATAGCAGTTACTGCGAATGAACTAAAACTGGGTGATGAGATATTGATTATCGGACCTAAAACCGGTGTGGTGAGCGAGAAAGTGATCTCCCTGGAGGTGGAGAACCAGCGGGTTGAATCGGTAGCAAAGGGCGAAAATGCGGGAGTTAAATTGAGCTCCAGGGTAAGAAGAAACGATCAGGTTTTTCTCCGGCAGGAAATAGAGAAGGGAGAAGATTAATTGGCCGGTTGGAAAGTAAAGGGGGGATCGGGATCCCTCCTTTTAAATTTAATTCTGTTACTTTTCCTGGCCTCCTGTTTTACCCTGTCTGCCTCGGATTTAGCTGCAGATCTGATGCTCGGTTTTAATGGTTTCATTAAGCTGGGTAGCCGGGCACCGGTAAGTGTCAGCCTGATAAACTCCGGTAAGGGGATCTCCGGCGAGCTGAAATTGGAGCTCCAGCAGGGAAGTCTCTTTCAGCAGGAACTATACACAGTAACTTATTCGAGAAAGATCGAGTTGCCGGCCAATTCACGAAAGAGATACTTTTTTGTGCTTCCCTTCAGGAGCTTCACCCTTCCCTTGAGAGTGAGCATAACTTCTGCTGATCGGAAAATATTTGAGCGGGAGATCGATCTTAAGCAGCACTTTTCCAGGGAGCAATTGATCCTGGTGTTGAGCCGCCGGATATCCCTGGATTTCCTTAAAGCTATATCCGCTAAACCCGCCAGGGTGGTCTACCCTCACCCGGAATACCTGCCGGAAAGCTGGTGCGGTTATGAGGGAGTCGATCTATTGGTATTGCATGATATCTCCCTTGCCCATATACGACCGGTCCAGGTGAGGGCAATAGAAGAATGGCTGTGCCGCGGTGGCAGATTGGTCATTACCGGTGGGGTGCATATTTTAAGCCGGGACAATTCACCGATAGAAGAATTGCTGCCTGTTGAACTGCTCGGTATTGAAGTGCTGGACCGTCCGGGTGTACTCGAATTGCCTGAAGAATTGCCTGTGGTAGATTCCCGTCTTATTTCAGGAAAAGTGCTCTTCGGGGAAGAGGATACACCCTTGATAGTAAGGCAGAAAAGGGGTAAGGGCTTTATCTTTTTTATGGCCTTTGACAGCTCGGAAGCGTCCCTCTCCGACTGGCCGGGAAAGATCGCTCTCTGGCAGCAGATGGTAGGCCGGGAGGCAGCCGGTCCTTATCCGGACCCTGTTATAGAAGAGAAACGGGGTGACGAAGAGCTGCTGCTCTCCGGATTGGTGAAAAATCCGGAATTAAATTATCCGCCGCATAGAGTTCTTCTCAGCTTTCTGCTGGGTTATCTGGGCCTGCAACTGCTGCTGATCGGCGGCCCCCTGTTGAAAAAGAGAAGGCCGGCATTAAAATGGCTGCTGGTAATAGCCCTCTCATTCCTCTTTTCTGCAAGCGGTTATTATTTATTCAATCAACTGCTGTTCAGGGAGGAAACGGCGCTGATCAGCCTGACCGTAATTGAACCCTCGTGGCAGCAGGGACTTGCCGAAGTGAAAGGGGAGTTGGCCGTAATATCTTCACGCAATCGGGATTATCAATTGAAGATTGCAGATAAAGAGACCGCTGTTACTCAATGGGTGCCCGGTCATAAATTCAAACCCGCTTACAGTTTTGAGGTCAGGCGGCAGAGTGATGCAACTGTTATTATTACCCGGATGGGAGAGCTAAGAGCCCGCTATTTCAGGCTTGACTCGGTAATTGACCTGCCAATCGGCGGAAAGATTGAAGAAAGGGAGGGGGCTTTTACCCTCAGGGTAGAGAATGGATCATCATTCATCATTTCCGAGGCGCTGCTGGTTAGTCGTAGAAGCATATTCAAAATAGGAGCGCTGCCTCCGGGTGTTACTGAAATAACTACGAGATCCCCCCTACCTGAGCCGGCTGCTGATGGTACTGCAGCACCGGCCCTTTTACTGAAGCAGATCTATGGCACCAATTTCCAGGAGAGGGATGGCCTGGAGACCGGTATGAAGGAGGCGCTGCTTGAAAGCCTCACCGGGAGAGAATTGGCAGATATTATGATAATCGGCTGGATAAGGGAACCGGTTCTGCCAATTGAAACTGAAGGCAGCTTCTTGAAGCGGCAGAACATCTCCCTGGTTTATCTGCCAATAAATATTGGCGAAGGTTTTTAAGCAGATGAAAGATCCGGTTGTGCAGGAAGGAATGCAGATCTATTTTTATCTTAACAGGATTCGCAACATATACTTTCATTATCTGCTTATTTCTGCGGTTATTCTTTTCCTGGTTTGGCCCAATCAGCCCTTCTATTATTACCTTGATTTCAACCGCCACCCTTTGAGTTTCCGGATCATGTCTATCGCCACTTTGATCATCCTCTCTTTTTACAGTATCCGTCTTGGTGCTCAAATATATTCCCATGAGGATTTCCACACTTTTCCTGAGTGGCTTAATTTTACCCCCACCACTGCGGCTGCTTTGCTACGGGGAAAGATTCTTCTTTCTTTTTTTCACACCCTCTTTTTACTCACCCTTTCACTGCCCTTCCTTCTGGCGGGCTTAAGCATTTCAGGGTTGTCTATCTCTGAGCTTTGTTTTTCACTGCTGGTTGTTTTTACCGCTTCCCTGACCTGCCGCATTATCGGCCTCCTTCTGACAGCGATTTTTGCGGAGCGCTCCTTTCTGCTTGAGCTCTCCCTGATGCTTTCACTTATAATCCTATATATCCCCCCGATTTCTCTTTTCCCGCAGGTAAGTGCTATTTCCATACTGCTGAATATGGACCGGTCAAGTTTCTCCCCGGTCGCGGCTCTCTTTTTCGCCCTTTTCCTGATCGCGATTATTTTAATACGGGTGAGATTCCATTTCATCATTCTCAAATATAGAAAAGATACTTTATAATTAGAGTGGCATCTCTTATAATCTAAGTTGCTTTATGCTGGATAATAGTATTGCATTTGAAAAGCTGGTGACCGCACTGACCGGTAGAAAGAGGCTGCAGCGCCTGAAATGCTATTGTGTTGACGGGGGTTTCTATGGGCTGCTTTTTTTTCTACTCATTACTATTACCCGTATCTTCGAACCTATTAAGATCCTGCCGGTGAATAATTATCTCTGGGAGCTGGGCCCGGTTCTTGCAGTCGCTGTACTTTTAGCCGCGGCCTGGGCCCTGGCCCGGCCCATTGATCGGCAGCAGCAGCTCATTAACGCTGATCGCAGGTTAGGGCTTAAGGAGCGGTTGAGCACTGCCAATGAGTATTTGAAAAAAGCGGATGATAACGCACTCTCCCCGCTACTGATAGAGGACGCAGTTGCCAGAGCGCGCAATATTGAAAGAAGTTCGCTTTATAAAGCTGAATATCCGGGCCGTCTTAAGTATTATCCGCTGCTTTTAGCCGGAATACTCTTATTCTCTATTCTGAAACCGGGACCTGGTGCCACAGATGAGTTGATGGATTTAGGTCAAAGGATTGAAAGTTCCTCCAGGTTGTTAGCGGCCAGGGCCGGAGAAAAGAGTCATGAAGATATTCTTTTTGAAGAGATGCGCCGCTTTGGGGAAGAATTGCAGAAAGGGAGGGTGGCCGAGCAGGAGGCTCTGGAGAGGGCTGCAGAAATGGCCGAGCTGCTGCAGCAGCGTATTGAGAACCTGGAGAGGTCCTCTCTCTCTGCTGAGCAGAATAAAGGTGTTGATACCCTGGAGCAGCAGGAAGATGTGGGCGTAGGCACAGCGGAACTGAAAAAGGAATTGATGGATCTTCAGGCCCTTGAGCTTCAGGAGCGGAGCGAGTCAGCGGTGGATATGGGCGGCGAACCGGAAGAGATCCGGGAGGCCGAGGTTCTGGCGGATCTCGAAGATTTAAGCGCTGTCCGGGAGCTGCTGAAAAATTTCATGTCAGCGCAAAAGGGGAAAAAGGGTCTTTCCGCCCCACCGGATTCCATGGCGGGTGATAGTCTTAAGGAGCAGAATGCCACTGCCGGTGCCGCCGGCACTGAAAAGGTGGAAGATCAGAGGGATACAGCCAAACCACTGTTGAAAAGTTCCGACAAGGGGGTTTCCCGGGTAGAGGGTGCGGCTGATTGGGAGGAAACAAAAAAAATATTCCTGCGCTCCCTACCCCCCGTGGGTGAGTCGATCGTTCCGGAAGAGAGAAGACTAATTGATTTCCGGAGAGAGGTTGAAGAGGTGATCAGGAAGGAGGAAGTCCCCCTGAATTACCGGGAGTATATAAAGAATTATTTCTTAAAAATCGGCATTATTGAGAATTAAGGATAGGAGATTATATGGCAAATAAGCTAAGCGAAAAAGATGTGTCAGCCAGGGTGGAGGAGTTTCAAGAAAAGTACCGCCGTATAAAGGAGGAAATTTCCCGTATGATTGTGGGCCAGGAGGATATAATTGACGGTATCCTTATCTCTCTTTTCTGCGGCGGTCATGCGCTGCTTGAGGGCATTCCCGGATTGGGAAAGACCTCAATAATTAAAAGTCTTGGCGAGGTTCTGTCCCTGGATACTTCCAGGGTTCAATTTACGCCCGATCTTATGCCGGCGGATATAATCGGCACCAACATTCTTCTGCAGGATGAGCAGGGCAAAAGGCTTTTCCAGTTTCAAAAGGGACCTCTCTTTGCAAATATTGTGCTGGCGGATGAGATAAACCGTGCAACACCCAAAACACAGTCCGCGCTCTTAGAGGCTATGCAGGAGCAGCGAATAACCGTAAGCGGCAAAACCCACCGGTTACACCCTCCTTTTATTGTGCTTGCCACTCAAAATCCAATTGAAATGGAAGGGACCTATCCCCTGCCCGAAGCGCAGATGGACCGTTTTTTCTTTAAATTATTAGTCGAATATCCTTCAGTAGAGCAGATGTCGGAAATTCTGGATAAAACCACCTGTGATTACCGGGCTGATCTTAAAAAGGTCGGGGATTCTGTTTTTATTGAAGAGGCAAAAGAGCTGATCCGTTTGGTGCCCTTGGCCGGCCATGTTAAAGATTATTGTGTGCGCTTAACTCAAGCTACCCGTCCGGGCACGGAATACAGCTCCGCCATGGCGGAAAAATATATTCGCTATGGCTCCAGCCCCAGGGGCGCCCAGAGTCTGGTGATGGGGGGAAAGGTAAAAGCCCTGCTCGCGGAGCGCTTCAATGTCAGTTTTGAAGATATACAGAGTGTGGTTCAGCCCAGTCTGCGCCACAGGATAATATTAAATTTTGAAGGTGAGGCGGAAGGGATAACAGTGGAAAGCATTCTTGATGATATTCTTGCTCACACCCCCGAGGTTGTTGATGGAAAAAAGCCCGCTTCTTGAGCCGAAATTTTTAAGAAAGCTGGAATATCTCTCCCTTGTCTCTCGCCGTGTTCACCGCGGCTCAATCCGGGGTGAGCATTGTGTTTACCGGAGGGGAAGCAGCCTGGAGTTTAGTGATTACCGCAATTACCAGGCGGGTGATGATATCCGTTACCTGGATTGGAATCTATACAGCCGACTGGACAAGCTTTTCATAAAGCAGTTTATTACAGAAGAGGACTTAACCATACATCTGCTTATTGACACCAGCGCTTCCATGTCTTCCGGAGAGAAAATGGAGTATGCCAGGAAGGTGGCTGCCGCTTTGGGATATATCGGAATTATCAACCTTGACCGGGTAGGAGTATCCACTTTTGCGTCGGGTCTTAAAGTATCCCTACCGCCCCAGAGAAGCAGGCAGCAAATTTTTTCTTTATTTAAATTTCTGGAGGGGGTAACCACGGCAGGTGAAACCAGCTTCAACCAGTCCATGCTGGCATACTCAAAACTCTACAAAAGGCCGGGCCTGGCAATAATAATAAGTGACCTGCTCGATGCGCATGGCTTTGAACAGGGGCTTAAAGAGCTTCTCTACCGCAAATTTGATATTGTGTTAATACAGATCCTGTCAGAGGAGGAAATTAAGCCGCAGTTTTACGGCGATGCCAGGTTGATTGATCTGGAAACCGGGGCTCTTCGCAGCCTGTTGATCGATAAGCAGGTTTTAAAATTCTACCATGACCGGCTTTTTCAATTTTTTAAAAGAATTGAAGAGTTCTCTCTGGAGCGGGGGATTGAATATCTCCGAACCAGCACGGTGGTGCCCTTTGAAGATCTGATCCTTAAATATTTGAGCCAGGGGCTCCATCTGCGATGAATCTGGGAAACCCGGGGGCTTTGTGGCTGCTCTTTCTTTTACCGCTTTTAATTTTACTGCACCTGGTTCGCAAAAAGCGTCCCACAATGGTGGTTTCCTCTCTTTTATTCTGGGAGTCGGTTGTAAGAGAAAACAGCTCAAGGCTCTTATTCCGGCGTTTCCGGCGCAACCTGCCATTGCTCTTCCAGCTCCTGGCTGTTGCTCTGCTGATCTTGAGCCTGGCCGATCCCTTTGCTCTCTTTCCACAGGAAGATAAGAATGTAGTCCTGATTCTCGATACCACGGCCAGTATGAAGGCCGGGGAAAGAGAGGGTGCGCGTTTCGAGGAAGCCCGGCGCAGAGCCCTTGCAGTTCTGGCTGATCTGGGCAAGTCGAGCCGGATGCTGGTTATCGAGGCCGGCGGTAAACCGCGGCTGAAGAGCTCTTTTATTAAAGACCGGATAGCCTTGCGCGGAATTATTGCTGAGTATACTCCCACAGATGAAGCGGGAGATATGAGTGCAGCTTTAATAACCGCGCTTGCCTTTGCCCGGGAAGATGATCAGATTGTGGTTGTAACCGACGGCGCTTATGATAATCTGGAAGTTCCTGCTCTAAAGAAAAGAGATGTCCGCTTTGAGCTGGTGGGGGAGAGTGGCCGTAACAGTGGAATAACCCAATTTCAATTCCGGAAAACCTATGATTCCCATGAGCAGTTTGAAGTTCTTATTACCGTGGTTAATTTCAGCCGGCAGCCCATTGAGGCTCATCTGGAATTGTTCATGGATCAGAGTTTGATATTTGATCAGGCTTTAAGTCTCGGCGCCGTGGAAGAAAGGGACCTGATCTTTACCTATTCCGGTATTATCGGTGAAAGGGCGGAGGTCTTTTTAGACTATGATGATGACCTTGAGGTTGATAATCATGCTTATGCGGTTTTCTCATCCATTAAGGAAATTCAGGTACTCCTGGTTGGCGAAGATAATATATTTCTACGGAGCCTGCTCGAATCCTATCCTAAAGTAGCGCTTACACAGATAAAAAAGACCGAAAAAAACCTGGAGAATAAAGGTATTCTTATTTTTGACGGGGTGGCGCCCCTCTTTCCCTTAAAAGGAAATGTTGTGCTTATAAATACACTGGCCGTGGATGTGCCCATAAGATTGCTGGGGCGGGTCCGCGCGCCGGGAGAACTTAAGTGGCGGAAGAGCCATCCTCTTATGAACTCTCTTGAGCTTACCGATCTCAATATCTTCCAGGCCCAATCTATAGCTGTGGGTAAAGGGGTGGAAACTCTGCTCGACTCCGGGAGTACTCCCCTGATCTCTCTCTATGAAGAAGATGAGCTTAAGTTAATCCACATCGGCTTTGATTTCAGAAAATCTGATTTTCCCCTGCGAGTGGCTTTTCCGGTTTTCTGGGGAAATATATTTAACTGGTTCTATTCCGGGGAATTAGCAGAGAGCTCCAGCCAGATTCAAACCGGAGAACCGCTGCCTGTAAGACTGGGCGGCAAACCAGGTGAGATTACCGTGCGCCGGCCTGACGGCAGGGTTGAGATTGTGGAAGAACAGAATATTTTTTATACCGATACCCGGACAGCGGGCTTTTACCGCGTAGCAGAAGGGCCGAAAAGCAAGAGTTTTGCCGTTAATCTGTTGAGTAATAATGAATCAAATATTAATCCCCGTTATCAGGAGCCCGGCCGTGCAGAAAGAGAAAAAAGGGGGAGGGCATCCGGGGCTCAGGGTATAGCCATTGCAGATAAAGCGCCCAGATCTCTCTGGAAATTTGCCGCCCTGCTGGTGCTGCTTCTCTTACTGGCGGAATGGTATTTCTGGGTTAGAGAATCATGAATATTAACTTTCTTGAACCTGAATATCTTTTTTTGCTAGTTGCACTGCCGCTCCTTTATTTCCTCTATAGAAGCGCAAAGAAGATATTCCTGGGCCTTCGCTCCCTGACCCTGCTGCTGATCATTTTAAGCCTTGCCGGCCTAAGCTACTCACGCTATATGGAGCGGGTTAACCTGATATTTCTCCTTGACGTATCTGACAGTGTGGGTTTGAAAAACAGGCAGATCGCGTTGGCGGTCATAGAAGAGATCTTAAGGGAGAAAAAACCAGGGGACAGGGCAGGGCTGGTAGTGTTCGGGGCCGAGGCTTCGGTAGATACCGCGCCCGGCAGTAATATCGCTGCATTTGATATAACCTCGGAAGTTGCCAGCGAAGCTACAGATATCGGGGGTGCTATCCAGCTGGCTCTGGCAGCCTTTCCGGAGAGAGGAATAAATCGAATATTACTGTTAAGTGACGGTAATGAGAACCTGGGGAACGCAATGGACATGGCAGCAAATGCCAGGGCTCTGGGTGTGGAGATAAATGCACTCCCCTTGATCCCGGAGAGCTCAAAACAGGAGGTCTATCTAAAAGAGATTTCTGCGCCTGAAAGCATCAAAGCCGGTCAGAGCCATGAGATCAGTGTAATCATTGGAAGCAGCTATAATACTCAAGGAAGTCTCACTTTTTTGAAGGACGGCAGTTACGCAGGCGAGGATGATGTAGACTTGGAGGCCGGAGAAAATGAGCTTATCTACCTGAACACCTTTTCAGAAAGCGGGCTGCACAAATACTCTGTCCTGGTGCAGGCGGCCGGCGATAGAGTTTTGGAAAACAATCGCGGTGATATTTTCGTACAGGTAACGGGAAAACCTTCCCTTCTTTATATTTCTCCTGAAAAATCGGTTTCAGAGGAGCTGGTCCAGGCGCTTACTACCCAGGGCATCCATCTGGAAGTTGGAACAAAAGAGAAGCTGCCTGACAGCTGCAGCGGTCTGGTTAAGTATGACGGTATAATCTTTGATAATGTGCCGGGTTTTGATCTTTCCTTTGCCCGGATGGAACTTATTGAACGCTACATTCGGGATATGGGGGGCGGCTTCTTAATGATCGGCGGCGAAAACAGCTTTGGCGCCGGCGGCTACTATAAAACCCCCCTGGAGCGTTCCCTGCCCGTGGA
>Ga0114923_10001307_pt1 | contig 17405 bp, 24 predicted proteins | sample SumtaG_FD_89578 | JGI IMG/M metagenome (GOLD analysis project Ga0114923, IMG submission 89578) | Deep subsurface microbial communities from Indian Ocean to uncover new lineages of life (NeLLi) - Sumatra_00157 metaG | ecosystem: Environmental > Aquatic > Marine > Oceanic > Sediment | place: near...
ATTTCTATAATGCTCTAACTAGTACAACTACTACCGGCACGCTTAGAATGCAAATCACAAAAGCTGGCGAAGTTGTTGTCAATTCAGTTGGTGATGCGGCGGGCGATTTCATAGCTGGGGGTGATACTATTGCTGAATTGTTCAAAGTTGATGCAGGACTTCAGAGGCTCGGTATCAATGAAAGCGCACCTCTGGGGCTTTTACATATAACTGGGAAAGCTAATGAAATTCAACTTTTCATCCAAGGTAACGACACTCAAACAGACGACATAATCCGAATTGCAGATAGTTCAGGCTCGAACATTTGGACGAGAGTCAGTGGAATAGGTACATTATTTTTGTCGGGGACTCGAGTTGAAATAACTGGAACGGTGTCCGCGCTTAGAGTTGATACAGTCTATTCTCCTGCATCAACACCAAGTGCTTATTTCCCACAAGCTTTGAATTTTGTACCAGCTTATGACTCGACTGAGGATGCGCCTGGAGCTTCTTTCTTAGGTGCATTTTTCAACCCACAAGTAACGAATACAGGCACTATCAATTTGAGAGCTTTATCTGCGAAAGGTACAGTCTCAGCGGCGGCGGCAATCACAAGTTTTATGGGCCTTAGAGTTGATAATCCAACTGTATCGGGCGGCGGATCAATTGCTCAAAACTATGGAATCCGAATTTTCGATCTTACATCCGCAAGTGTAAATTATGCTATTCAAACAAATGCTGGTCTTGTCGTTTTCAATGATGGCGGTGATGCAAATTCTGACATTAGAATGGAAAGTGATACAGAAGATAAATTATTTCTTTTGGATACAGGCAATAATGAACTTCGTTTAGGTGATGGTGATACAAACTATTTTGTAGTTGATCAAACAGCATTGACTTGGTGGGTAGGAGATACTGCTGGTATTCCTTCAGGGCATTGTTACGGAAATGAAATAGCTTGGAGCCAAGCCAGTGCAGTTCAAAACGAATGGTATGACATTTCAGATGCAAGTATGATCAGTGGGGAACTGCTGAATGTTACTCACGACGGAAATGGTCAGTTTACAATTGGTACAGCGGGGAGATATAATATCGACTGGTCTGGGTCTTTCGAAGTTAGTGTTGTCAATAAACATGTTCAAGTAACGGTCAGTGTGAATGGGACTGAAGATCTTTCTGCGTTGAACCACTTCGAAGGCCTTATTGCTAACAAACAAATACCGTGTGCTGGCTTCACAACTTTGGATCTTGCTGAAAGCGACACGGTAAATGTATCAATAAGGACAACTGATGCCGGAACACCTAATCTTGCTATAGACCACCTGATGTTGAGGGTCACTATGGTTAGAGGAACATAAAATTGGAAATTATTAGTTGCTAAATGGAGTAGATAGAAATGACAGCAAAATTTGAAGTAGATGGAGATACGACAACAATTATCTTTGAATGGACAGCACCAACAAATACGATACAATCGATTATTGGGGATATGGCTCATAAGTTGTGGGATTCAGGTCTTGGCAATCATGGAAGTGAAGAAGATCCTATTGATTTTGATGAACTATCTAATCAAGTAAAGCTTAATCTTGTAGAGAAGCATTTAAAGCAAATTCTTGTGAATATGTCTAACAGCCATAAAAGCAAGAAAGCTCAACAAGAGGCTCGTGAGAGGGAAGAACTAACAGAATACAAACTATAAGTAAGGAGATTCAAATGGCTCGAATTGCAACAAACGTCCCGATTATCAGTATTCTTGACGGACAACAAATCAAGTTTGATGAAAAGCTTGCAACACTCAATAGTGTTATTATGCGAGCACTACTCAATATCCCTCAAGGTGAAAAACTTTCAGGTGAAGATTCTTTCAAACGATTCAATCTTGCTACAAAGTTCAAAGATAATCCCGGATCTGTCGATCTAAAATCTGAGGATATCGTTTTCATCAAAAAAGTGATTGGTGAAGTTTTTGGGCCTGCAATTGTAGGACCTTGCTGGGATCTTCTCGAAGGCGATTCAGAGCCCGAAAAGAAGAACCCATCGAAGTCTTCTAAACCGTCAGATAAGGAGTAACAACTATGCCCATCAACCAAATAGGTAATGCATCGACAGTCGTTGCTACCTTCTTAGCAAACAAGGTTGGTAAGACGGGTTTGACTGTGACTGTCGATGTTTTCGAGATCATCTCTGATGTCAGTTCATCACAAATTGTGACAGACGGTGCTGCATCGGAGATCGGTCTCGGCCTTTACGCATATACTATTGCATCAGGATTGTTAGATGCAAAAGCTTTATACATAGCTGTATTCAAAACAACAGATCTAACTGTTGTTCTCAAACAAATTCCAACAATGTGGTCAATAGGGAATGATTGGGTTGAGAGAATCGATGATGATCTCTCGAATATTCCTGGTCTTGTCTGGGATGAATCTTTGACTGACCATGCGAGTCTCAATTCAATCGGTCTTGCAATCGCTCAGCTCTTAGGTATCTCAGGCCAAAATGTCAAGTGGTCTGGGATCTCATTCGATACCAACAACAATATGACTGATGCAACAATTACTCAGTACACTGACAAGACTTTGACAACTCCTGTGAGAGCCTGGACGGTAAGTGCATCATACAACGTAGATAGTGAACTCATTTCGTATGAACTGGTTCTAGTCTAATGACTGGCGCAAATCAAATAGCCTCGAAGGGTAGAACAACCAAGGTGACTGCTGTTACAATACTTTCAAACGGACGTCTCGAAGCCAGAGTAGGTATTTTTGAATTCATTTTGACTTACTTGACTCTACCTCTCAGACCGATCACTTTGTCTTTAGGTAAGAGAGCCATTACTTTGAATCTCTTCCCTCGAACTCTAAGACTCCGGCTGAGGGCAATTACCAAAAATCTTTTCTCATCGGAGGACTAAATGACATCAGTTAGAGAATTTATCGAATCACAAGACAATGATTTAGAGATAGGTGCAGATGAATCTATGAAATTCCCTTTCAACATTCCCAAATCATGGCAACAAGAGAATCACAACCCGGACACCCCAACTTTTATCCTCGAAGACGAAGATGGGACAGACGTGACAAGTACGTATACCACAGGGAGTGCAACAGTCGGGACCGGTCTATATACCTCACCTTTGATCACTGGATTAGTCGAAGACCAAGTGTACAAAATGATCTGTGGATGGAATGATGATCCCAACACCCTGGAAGCTTTTGGGTGGTTGAGGTGCACCTAGATTTCAATTATAATTATTACATATTAGATCTCAAGGAGATTCAATTATGATCCCAGTAGTTTGCTACGATTGCCGAACAGCATATGAACCCAAACAGAATGATGCAATGATAGGTGTGGTGACTGACCCCCCGACAGAAGGGATCCCAACCCCAGCCGAGTTATGGAAAGCAGGAGCTTTAGAATGCCCGGGGTGTGGTAGTATTATCTTCGTCAAGATGGCAGAGAAACCAGCCTTAGAGAGAGGGGATCCTGAGTTTGCTTTAGAGCTTTCCGACTGGATAGATTCTGATTGGTTTTTGTTGGAGTTCCCTTCGTGGACAGAAGGGCTGAGGAAGATGTGGGTTGGTTTCGCATTGTTATTGAATGGGTGGGTATCCAATACGGTTGTAAAGACATTGAAAGTTAATTTGACGAAACAACAACAGAATAGAATGACACTGATGTTGTCCCGTCAAGTTCGTGGTTTGCTTGCTAAGGTAAGGAAAGAGCGGCCGGAGATTAATAAACTTCTAAAGAAGATGGAAGGTGATTTATGATTGATTGTGATCCTCTAACATTCTGGGAATGGTTTGAAACTATATCGAATTTACGTCAGTTCGGTCTTATTCTTTGTTTTGGGTTTACTCTTGTAGGTATAATTGTCTTTGTAAGAGATTGTTCTCGAGTATATCAAAGGATGTTCAAATGAATTGGGTTGAATGGTTCAATCAGTTGTCAATATCAGAACTAATTCTTATCTTTATTGGTTTTGCAGCAGGAATTACAGTCTTTTGCTGGATCGGATTTGCTCTCTTAGATCAATGGTGGCAAAACAAATAAAGAAGTCGTGTTGACAAGAGAGTCACCTAGGAATAAGTATGGTGGAGTCGACTATAAGGAAGTCTCCACCATACGTTTCCTAGAGTCAATCGCAATAACCAATAGTTAGTTAGGTTAGTTTTATTTATATATGGAAACTAACTAACTAACTCAAGGAAGCATGGGATTCTATAGATTTTCAATTACGGAGTAGAGATGGTAAGAAAACGTTCTAAAAAGCAAAAGAAACAGAAGATCGGAAAGACGAAACAAGTTCCGTACAAACCACTTGATCTTGATATTCGAATTTTTACACCAAGAAATTTGAGACCGAATAATCGTTATAAACTATTTACAACAATCTTAGACGTTCTTCAAGAAGGTCCGAGGAGTAAAAAGATGATAATCCTTCACCGAGGGGATCCAGTTCCAGATGAACAAGCATTCTTGATTCGGCAATTACTCGTATCGAAAAGACGAGAATACGATCAAGATGATGACGGTTATATCGAATGGTTGGAGAAGTTTCATAAATGGCTTGGTGAAGAAGTTCATTTAGAAAAGACAGGTGAACATCGGGTAGATGATATTATTCTCAACACTGAAAAAGAGGATGTAATACGTATAGATCCTTGATCCTCTTGTCTAAAGAAATTATAATATGTATGAGGTTAGGTTGTGTACCATCTCCCGGTGGGTTGTCCCAAGCAACTCACCCTATGCGGGGTAGAGCAGCGGTAGCTCGCTAGGCTCATAACCTGGAGGTCCTGGGTTCGAATCCCAGCCCCGCTACTATAGATTAGCTTCTTCTCCTAGCCAGGTGATGATCACTAATCTTAGATCGATGTTCCAGGTGTCTTTTGATCCCAGGCACTTCGATCGAAGGCCAAAGTTTCATTTGACAGCTCAATTTTCAAAAGAGCTTATTGATACGGGAGCCGGAAGTGAAGACTAGGTGGTCACCTCCTTTCTAGTCTTCCTTTTCCGAGAGATTCAAGAAAGATGCGTAGAGCAAACCTAATATTCGACATGTGCTGAGCTCAGCGTGGGTATCAACTGACTTCGCTACTGGTACTTTCTTGTTTCTCGGAAAAGGAATCTATGAATAAAAGACAAAAAGAAACTTTTTGGTTACTGATCACTATGGTACTTGTTTTTTCATCAGCAATGACTATTGGGACTATTTTTCAGAAATGGTTGACGGGGATCCTTTTACTAGTTACAGTTTTCATCTTTAGTCGTGAACTCTAGGAGATAATATGACAACTGATTTAGATCGATCACTTACGAATATTCGAAATTTTCAAGCTAGTGCTCTTGCTGAGCTTGATTCGCTGATAAATCAGCAACCAATCCCAGGTTCGAACTTTAGACTTTTACCCATCCCGTTTGTCACTCAAGATAATAGTGATCCTGATGCGGATGACTTCGACAACGATTGTGGTCCAGCTTGTTTTGCTATGTTTTTGAATGATACAGCAACTCCAGACGAGATTTATAGATCGATTCGAACAGACAACAAATTTACATCGTTCTGGCAATTACAAGATGTAGGATATAGGATTTACGGTCTTGCAACGAATCGAGATAATGGTCTTGATATTAGACAAGCAATTCGACAAGGGTTGGGAGTTATGCTTCTTGTCAACTATGGTACAATCATAGATGCATACCCGAATGATCGAACAGAGTTTAGACGAAATCATTTCATTGTTGTGGTTGGTTTTGATGACGAGAATTTCATAGTTCATGATCCTCTCCGACTTGAAGGTGGTCTCCGAATTCGAAATGAGATTCTTGAGAAAGCATGGTCACTTGCTGAAGGACTTCGGTACGGTGCATTAGTAACAGCAAACAAGTTTGAAGCAGAGTCAGGGAATCGAGTTCGGTATAAAGTAGTATCCATCCGAGGAAAAAATATTCGAAATGAGCCTTCAATCTCTGGTAAAGATATTGGAGATCTTGCTCCCGGTTCAATCAGGCAAGTCTATGAAATAATGGAGACGGAAGGGAATGTCTGGGGAAGAATTGGAGCTAATCGATGGATGGCTCTCGTATACAATAATAGATTATTAGCAGAATCTATTCAATAGAAGATCGCAGGTATGACTCTGAGTGGAGTTGGAGAAGATATCCTCCTGGTACGCCTTGGTCAGTACAGTCCAAGGACCGAAACAGAAACCAGAGCTGTAGCCTGAATCTAGACCTCGGTTTGAGTAGTATGATTGGTAATCATATTGAGGTGGACCCCGCCAAAGAGATCGACGAATGAAGTACTCGTAAACGTCAGGCTCGGCTCACCGAGGCATTTTTACAATCTAAGGAGATGAAATGGCAAAACTCAAAATAGGTGGCGAAGCTGCCAATAACGAAATGTATGAGATTGGTGATCCCTTAGAGACTGGTCAGATGGTTCATTATGTTCTAAACAAAGGAGTTTCTACAGGTCAGTGTAGACCAGCAGTAATTATAAAAGCTTGGTCTGTTGCTTTAGGAAGTGTTCAACTTCAAGTCTTCACCGACGGTCAGAATGATATGTTAGAGAATATTGTCTGGCGAACATCAGTACTTCCTGGTGAAGTAAATGGGTCATGGCACCCCATCAATAAGTGCCCATTCGGTAGGAGAGACACCACATGAGTAGACCACAAATTTGGGATGCAATTATTGGGATTGTGAAAGCAATTCAGGGGATGTTAGTTTCTGTACTCGAGTTAATGGGGATTCTTCGAACGAGCGAAGATGGTAGCGGGAACGGCGACAATGGAGGCAATGGTAATGGAGAAGATCCTCCTGATCCCCCAGAAGAAGAATTTCGGTTCGATATTGCTTTACGAAACAATCCCGAGCACCTTTGGCCAGATAAAGTAATGTACGATGGCATAATGGTGAGGGTACGATATCTCCAAGTCACACCAAACGCAGGTAAGGATAAAGTCTTATTGCGAAGAGAATTAGGTCGTAATGATCCGACTGAAGAATATCTTTTGGGAGCGATTGTCCCTACAATCTCTGATTTGGATGGATTGCAACCTGGGCAAGCAGGTCCTTCGACTGATCGAGTAGGTGCCAAGAATGGTGACATTATTATGGTGCTTGAAAGCCCCGGAGAATTGCCAAGAGAAGGGTACGATGGGATTTATCGATATGTCCCATTCTCCGATTTCTGTCGACCCTTCGCTTGTGATGGCGGTCGACTTGCTTTCTTAGTAATGCCTCGTCAAGCTATTGGTGGCGTTTGGCTCAATAATATTCCGGGCGACCGAGGATATCATCCACACTTACCTTTGTATTTGATGTTTGCAATCAGTGGTGAGCAAGTAGTCAATATTTATCTCCCCCAAAGAAGTTAGAAAAGTCATCGGTGAAAGGACTAAGAATAGAAGTGAGGGTTCGATTCCCTCACACCGGTTTGGTTAGTCAAGGAAGCCATCTCAGTCAGATGGATGCGGCGATTGACATTGCCAAAGGCAGGCGAATACCACTTCCCTGATACTCCGGCCTTGTCCATAACCATACTACCGGTCCTTCGAAGATCGGACGTTTGGTCAAACGGAAATTGCCCTAGGGAGTCTAGATCTGACTCCCTAAACGCGGATGTAGCTTAGTTGGTAGAGCGTTTCCCTTCCAGGGAAAAGACATTGGTTCGAACCCTTTTATCCGCTTATCCTGGGGCTCGGTGATCCCACACTTCGGAGTGGTGAGTCCCAGGATATGATCCTTGCAGAGAGATGCCGTAAGTCGAAGCTAGGTGTGGGCATCCCCGTTTAGTCAAACCTTCGACCGTCAAGGGTCATTTTTTATCAATCAGTGTAAGAAAGAGGTATATATAATGGAAGATCTAAGATGTGAAGTTGACCCTGGTACTAAAGAAGTATCTATCTGGAACCCGAGGAAACCAAAACGAGTTCTCATTCTTCCTGCAGCTGATTCTCGAGCACGAATCCTTTCAAAAGAGGGTCTTGGAGGTATGAAAGCTGCCACTCTTGCGAAACTGAAGAAAGCTGTTCTTCAAGCCCCTGATCGAGTACCAGAATTGGTTGAAGAACCAGTGACGAAAGAGATTGATCCTGAAGAACCAGAGAATGATTCTGAAGAGCCAGAAGATGACTCTGATGATGATTCAAGTGATCCTCAAGAGTTGAAAGAAGACTTCAAAGGTCCAGAGTCTTCTGAGGATTCTACAGAAGAGGTAGAAGAGTCTGAAACTTCTGAAGAACCTGAGATTGATCCTAAAGCTACTGTCACAGTCACCGTTGATCCCGAAACGCCATTCTCAGGTTATCATTTAGGTGACCCTTGCATGTATTGTGGAGCTGGGTATGACGAGGTTATAGAAGGCTCATGCCCAGGCCCGATTACCGCGAATGCTGAATCACAACCACCCGACACACCTGAGGAAGTCTCAGACGAAGGGAATGAAGAGGCTGAAACTCAGCCAGAAACAAAATCACATACGACCTTAGAAGAGAATGCGAGGTCTAATGATTTAGAAGTATCTGAAGAAGCTTCAGATGAAAATGACGAGGCTTCCAAAGATGACAGCCATCCTTCCGGGATTCAGTTCGATCAATCCCCGCCGGAAAACCTAGAAGATGATGTCACCAAAGAACTTCCTTCCACATCTGCGGGAGAGTCTGACGAAGAAGCCTCTGATGATGAAGACGAGGCTCCTCCTCTCTCTATGCAAGGTCATATGTAGATAGAAGAGTCTCCTAATAGACTTGGAGGTCTAATATTATGCCACGACAAATAGAAGTTGTTCAACAAATTATTCGAAGCGGTCTTGATGAAGCTTTGGCAGCCGGTGACGATGCCAATCACCACGAATTTAGGAACTCAGGTAAAGAGTTCTTAGATGTATTGAATGGCAGTGGATCGCCGATCAATGTTATTCTCATTACCCCGAACTTGGTTGATGGTCAAGCGATCACGGATCGAACAGTTGTTGTCCCAGCTACTTCGAGGACAAAGATTGGTCCATTCCCACCGAGTGTGTACAACAATGCCTCAGGGTTCGTTCAATTCAGCATTAGTTTGGAGACTTCAATTACGTTGGGCGTCTTCAGCTACTAAACTTCCGACAAGGAGTCGGCTTATGAGTGAAGTAAAACCAAAGATGAAAACGAAGAAAAAGCCATCAAGCCTTGATCTCCCGAGGGAAGCAATGAAGAGAGATTGGGCAGTGATGGTCTTGGTATTCCCAGATGAATTCCAAGCAATCGACGAAGCATGTGATACAATGAACTGTTCTCGAAGTTCTCTTTTGTATGAAATGCTTCGGATCCAAACGAATGGATTCACCAACTTTTCCGTCCCAGAAGGGACGGTTCTTCGACGAAGGAAAAGAGAGACATAGTAAATTTTCTCCTCCTCTACCAACTAGCCGGTGTATGAAAGTGCATCGGCTAGTTGTGTGTGAGAAAGACCTATGACGAATAATATTTCACATTTCTCCAAATTGCATGACAGATGGACACCAGAGGACCTCTGGGATGAAGTCTATCTGAGAGTTCGAGCTATGCCGTTTGCAGTCTCGATAGAGATGTTTCGATCAGGCAGATATAAGAGATTCATTCAAATATATCTAGAAAGATTCAATGCAACGAGAGCAGCTGAGGCTGCTGGCTTTGTAGGCTCAACTGATGCTGTCTTCGCGACGACCGGGTGCGAGATGTTAAGAACTGCTGAGGTTCGAGGGTGTATTGATAAGAGGCTGGAAGAAGAGAGATTGTCTATGGACGAAGCCTTACATTTACTCTCTCAGCAAACGAAGGCGAGCATTGACGACTTCTACACTATCGATTCACTCGGGAAGCCCCAGTTGAATCTATCTAGAGCAAAGAGACGAGGGGTTCTCCACCTTATCAAAGCAATCAAGCCCAACCCATTCGGTGGTTGGGATGTTATTCTGCATGATGCGCAAGCAGCAGCAGCTCTTATAGGAAGACACTATGGTGCTTTCAAAGATGTTACAGAGCACCGAGGAGCGATTAGATTCGGAGACGTCGGTCTTACAGACCAAGAACGTCGAGATGAGATCAACCGAGTCCTTGAACTCCCGGCAAAAGCAGTATCTTGATGCAGTTCTGAAAGAACCCAATTTCGTAGGTCTTCGAAAGTACTCAGAGCTGGCATGGCATCTTGTCGAAGGGCGCCGACCATTCATTCCTAATTGGCATATCGATGCAATTTGTGATCATCTAACAGCAGTAGCGACTGGTCAGATTCAGAACCTGATTATCAACATCCCTCCCCGTCATATGAAGAGCTTGACGGTAGGTGTCTTCTGGCCGACGTGGATGTGGACATGGAGACCAGAGCATCAGTGGTTGTTTTCCTCATATGCATCTAACTTAGCCATCCGTGATTCTTGGAAGAGCAGAACTGTGATGCAAAGCACCTGGTATCAAGAGAGATGGGGGTATCAGTTCGAGTTTACTTCAGATCAGAATCAAAAGTCCTACTATGTGAATAATCAGACTGGCCACAGGTATGCTACTACGATTGGCGGTGCTGCTACTGGTGAGGGTGGTGATACACTGGTAGTTGATGACCCTCACAAGGTCCTTGAATCAGAGTCTGAAGCTGAGAGAACTAAGGTAACTGATTGGTGGGATGGTACTATGACCTCTCGATTGAATGACCCCATTACTGGGAACAAGGTCATTATCATGCAGAGAGTCCACGAGGTTGATCTAGTCGGTCACGTCCTTGAGAAGATGACGAAGGGTGGGTCTCAGTACGAGCTCCTGAAGCTACCTGCTGAGTATGAAGGTGATAAGACGTTTACTGGAGTGGGGTTTACGGATCCACGAACGCAACCGAATGAGCTTCTCTGGTCGAAAAGGTTCCCTAAGAAGATTATCAACGAGTGGAAAGTAAATCTAGGAAGTCGAGGAGCTGCTGGTCAACTCCAACAACGACCTTCCCCTGAAGAGGGTGATCTCTTTCAACGAGGTTGGTTCAAGTATTGGCAACCGAAAGGTTTCGATCTCCCTCCTGTTAAAGTTCAAATTGGTGTAGGTCTCTTCATCGATATCCCTGTTGTCATACTCCCGTCTACATTCACCCAGGTGTTGCAATCTTGGGATATGACCTTCAAAGATACAACAGGCACTGACTTCGTTGTAGGCCAAGTATGGGCAAGAAAGCTAGCTCAGAAGTTCCTCTTATATGAAGTTCGAGCTAGGCTGTCCTTCACGGCAACAGTAAAGGCTGTGAAGAGTGTTACGGGGATGTATCCGAAGGCTCGATTGAAGTTAGTTGAAGATAAAGCAAATGGTCCTGCCGTTATTAGTTTCTTGAGGAAGGCCGTCTCTGGTCTTGTTGCAGTCAATCCGATGGGGGGTAAGGAGTCAAGAGCTAATGCTGTTGCTCCTACTGTCGAAGCAGGTAATGTCTTTCTCCCACATCCGATCATTGCCGATTGGATATCTGAATGGATAGAAGAGTTGATTGTATTCCCGAATGGTGCATTTGATGATCGAGTAGATTCAATGTCTCAGGCTCTTACTAGAATGCTTCGAGATGAAGGTAAGGCAAAAAAGAAACCACAAGGGACGAGAGTTCTCAGAACAAATTGATATAGGCCACATGATATAGGTATCAAAGAATAACAAATTGGAGAACAAATTAGAAAGGAGTTTCCCATGCCAAAAGTAGATATACGAACACTCTCACCAGACAAGTTGCTGGAAGAGATCCCAAGCACCTCTGAAACATGGTTCTTAGAAAACATGATGTTGTTTGATGGTGACCATTGGATGGGTGGGAAAGGATGGGTTGGTCCCCAGCTAGACTCAGACCAGTCAGGTGCAGCAAAAATGATGGCCCAAATTAAAGAGGCTTTCGTTTCAAAGAACGTTGTTAAAGAAATCGTTTCTCGTCACGTTGCAGGCGTTCTTGGAAATGATCCTGTTTGGAGGGTCGGCCCCCGAGATTTAGTTGAAGGTGAAGAAGGCGAACCACTTGAGGGTGAAGATGAAACACAATCACCTCTTGAAGCTCAAGCCGAAGAAATTCTTCGTGCATGGTGGGATGGAGAGCAAGGCCTTGTTGCTGGTGAAGAAGCTTTAGCATCTCCATTGACTGTAATTCAATCAGCGATTCAGAAGGCTTTGTTAGTCGATCGGGGACCACTTCGATTATTTATTCCTGCAAAGTTCTTAACAGACGTTGCTTCACCTATTACAAGTAGTCCGGAGGGTGAAGATGCAGCAGTGGAGACTACCGTTATCGAAACGGCTGATCCTGCGGAGACATTGAAGAAGATCTATCTTCTAGGTCCTGAAGCCGATCAAGCGATGGTAGGTCTAAATAATCTCACAATGACTGAATATGGTATCTATCTCATTGATGCAGACGATCCCGATACAACCCAGATCGAAGGGACAGGCCATGTTGGTGAGATTGTCTTTGTTGATGAAGCAAACAAGACTCACATTCGCATTATTGAGACTGACTACGACCCCGAGCAAGAGTTTGATGAGATTATGATTGACATGGGAGGTAAACTTACGATGTTTGAAATTCAGATTCCTCGGCTCGTCTCTGATTCTGTCCGTCAGTTGCAGAAGCAAGTAAATATGATTCTCACAATGATGGGACGGAACGTTGTTCAAGCAGGGTTCTTGGAACGGATTCTTCTGAATGCTCAACTCCCTGGGGTCACAGAGTTAGATGAAGTTACTGGTGAAGAAACATTCATTCCAGATGACTTCGAAATTGGGCCTGGAGCTACAGCATTCGTCCAAGGTGTCACGTATGAAGATAATGATGGTAATGAGAGGATTGCTAATGCTTCGGTTGTCTATCGCAACCCTGTTGATACAAAGACCTTCATTGAATCGAGAGAAGAGGTCTACAGAGCTCTGTTAGAAGAAGTGAAGCAAGCACATGTCCTTACCGTCAGTGAAGCAAATCTCTCAGCTAAGAGCCGGATGGAATCTAGATTCGATTATGAAGCATCCCTTGAAGATACCCAACACCAAGTTGAACAAGCTCTCGCATGGGTATTAGAGACCGTGTTGAAGATGGTTGCTATTTTCTCTGGTACACCTAATGTTTTCGATAGCCTAAAGGTTACTATTGAGACAGAGTTGAATCTCGGTCGACCGGGACCTGAAGAGGTTGATATGATTGTCAAGCAAGTGGAAGCACAGTTGAAGTCTCGACGGGTTGCTATGTCCGATCTAGGTGCACGTGATGTAGACGCCGAAGAAGCTCAAATCCAGAAAGAGCAAGCAGAGGCTACCACTGATAGATTCACTTCTCTCTCGGAAGCAATTCAACGAACACGAGGTACTCTCGATCGTGGAGGCTCCCCTGAGGATCTTGAAGAATGAACTTCTCACCAGAATTCTCAAAGTGGTGTAAAGAATTTAACACTGCTATTGGTAAAGCTGTGATCTTATCAGGTCAACTTCAAGCAATTGAATTTAGCCGTCTCCTCGACCAAGCACGAAAAGAAAGAGAAGCTCGATTGAAAGGAGAGACTGAATGAAAATTCAATTACCTTTTGAATTAGTGCTTACGATCAAAAAGGTTCCTCTGTCACCTTCAAAGAAGTTTGAGTGTGATTCAGAACCGATTTGTCTGGCTTGCCGGAGTTCGAATACTCCGTATATCTATTGTTATCTAGACGTTCACGATGAGGAGTTTGGTTATGAAAATCTCATTTCACTTTCTCTGGTATGATTGTTACTTCGGGTGGTACTATGATAGAAAGAAAAGGATCCTCTACCTTGTCCCTTTCTTCATGTGTGTCATCAAGATTGTTCTCAAGGAGAAACCGAGAGAGCCCCTCCTCCCTAATGCTCCTTGTGAGATCTGTGGCCACGATTTCTCCCCGTTCGTATACTGCCCGATCGACCATCGGCCGTTTTTAGAGAAGAAAGATGCCTGATTTTCCAGAGTATATCGAAACTTCAAATCTGTTTCGTCAGGCTGCTATGAACGGTGAAGCTGCCGTTGTAGCAGATTTGACGGCATCTTGGGTTCTAGTTGAACAGGCTATTGAGGAAGATCTTCTCGCTATGCTTGCTAGGTATGAAGCAGGTAGTGAAATTCCCATCTCCTATATCATTCGATCAGCTCAGTACCAGGCTCTCCTAGAACAGATGGAGGCCTATATTGCTCTTTTCGAGGAAGCATGGACACCCGAGTTGGAAGTTTTGTTTAGAGAGATGGGGAACCTAGGTTCAGGTTCTGCTGTTGCGATGGCTAGTCTCTTCGAGGCCGAAATGCCTGGGGTGATAGCTGCATTCTCTGTACTCCCAGTAGGTGCCATAGAGAATATAATGGCACAAGCAGCTGCCGGTAGGCCACTCGATGTTCTTTTATCTAATATGTATCCATTAGCTACCGATGGTCTCACAGAAGCTTTGATAACGAATGTTGCATTAGGTATCAATCCTCGGATGATTGCTAAGGTGGCTTCTCAGTTAGGTCTCTCTGACTCTTTGAACCACATTCTGTTGGTGGCTCGAGATCAGTCGAATAGGGCATTCCGGACAGCTAGTCTTCAGACCTACGAACAATCGGGTGTTGTAAGAGGAGTCCGAAGAATTTCTGCTAGGCTATTGACTACTTGTTTTATGTGCCTTCAATTAGATGGAACCTTCTATACGTTAGATGAAGCGTACAATGCGGAGTTCCATCCACAGGATCGATGTACGTTTATTCCAGATGTCGAAGGGATGCCTACTCTTCAGTGGGAGCCTGCTATGTCTTGGTTTGAAGGTCTCAGTCCTGCTGACCAGATAGAGATGTTAGGTCCAGGGAGGTATGAACTTTGGCAGAGAGGGATACCTTTAGAAAATCAATTCAGGATAATTCCAAATGATATTTGGGGCCCATCTCCCGTACCAATCCCTATAGGTTCTCTATAACGATTTAGATCTTGGTTATTGAGAGCTTTACTAATGTAGAATATAATATGTATATAGAAAGATTATCTGATTCCCCAAGGAGTGAATCTCATGACTTTGAGTAAAGAAGAAATTATCGAGATCGTCAACAAAGCTTCGAAAGATCAAGGTGAAGGTGTCCCTGCTAGCTTTATGAACCTCCTAAAGCGAGAAGGGGAAGATACGTTGCAAGCTTCCTTAACACTTTATACAGAGAACTTTGAGCTCCGACAAGATAAGCGGAACCTCAAAGCTGAACTGGATACAGCAAAGAAAGCAAGTAACGTTCCTGAAGATCAGGTTCTGGTAAGTAAAGAGGATGGTGAGCTTCTGGAGAATTATAAGAAATTGGGTACCGTAGAAGAGATAGGGAAAACTAGTACAGACTTCTCCTCAATGCAACGATCCCAAATTCTTTCAACTGTAGCAAAGACCGCCGGATATGAATCAGGCGTTTTTGACCGACTTGCCGGTGAGCTCATCTTCGAAGAGAGGAAAGAGACCATCGATGGTAAGGAGGTTCCATATATCGTCGTTCTCCCGGGCGAAGGAAAAGAAGCAGTCAAGATAGAAGAATACGCTGAAGCAAATTGGAAAGATTTCTTACCTGCTTTGAAACCTGAAAATGGCGGAGATACTCAGACCACATCCACTACTCGTGGGACTGAGTTTGTTAAGCAAAAAGGTGCTGGTGATTCTACGAAACCTCAATCAGTTCTTGAGAAGCATCTAGACGCCCGCGAAGAGCGGTACAACAAGACCAAGGGTCCATTAGATAGTAAAGAGTAGTCAAATCATAAAGGAGAATCCATTATGGCCCAAACAACTTCTCAAGTTGTCAGCGAATTCCCGTATGCCGCAGACGTCCATTCCTTGAATCGGAATACCGGTCGTCAAGTGGATTGGGACTCCGTTGAAGAAAATTGGCGAGATGGTAGTGAGTTGGTTGTTGTAGATGGGGATGTAGCACTCGACGCCACTTCCATTACTGTCGAAGAGTTAGAAATCGACGTGCCTGCCGGTCAGTTACTCGACTTTGGCAGTCTTACCAATGTAGTAGTAACACTGACGGCCTTGATTGCAGAAGGTGCAGTTGCAGCAGCCGTGTCAGCGTTATCAGGCCCAATCCCAGCAGGAACGATTTTGGGATTTGGCGAAACAGCAGATCATACAGTAACAATGAACCAAGCTGATGTTGCGATTGGTGATGAAGCTCTCACCGTCGAGGCTATAGCTCAACCCCTCCCAGTGGGAGAGCTGTTGAACTTTGGTGAGACAGACGATCACACTGTAACAGTCAATCAGACTGGACCAACCGCTGCTGAAGGGGATACAAGTGTAGATGTTCTAGCTACAGCCGAAATAATCCCCCACGGGACTGTTTTGAATTTTGGTGACCATACTTCAGGCGACATTCAGATGGTCGTTATTGTAGATGGTCTCCATGCTGCAGGAGTAACGACCCTGGTTTGTCAGGAACTAAGCCACGAGGTTGAAGATGGCAAAACTGTAGTTGTACCAGGGACAGAGATGTTAGCTCGGGTAGCAACCTTAGCTATTGCAACTGCAACTTCTTTGGTAGTCGAACCCCTTGCGGCCGTCATTCTTGATAATTCAACAGCCGATGTCGCAGGAGTTGCGAATTTAGTGGAAGTCACCACAGAAGCTATTCTCGGTGCTACGGCTTTAGTGATCGAAGAAGCTGCGCATGATGTTGCATCAGGTGCTACAGCAACCTTCGTAGGAGGGTCAAAGTTAGTGAAAGTGACTGTTGATGCAGATATTGGGGATACAACCCTTACTGTCGACGAAATCAAGCAACCGGTTGACGACGAAGATGGTGCATGGGTAGCCGGCGAAGGAGCAAAGACAATCCCCGCAGGTACTGTGATGGCAGAATTAGCTTCAGGCAAAGTAAAACCGGCAGCAGATGTTGTAACTGCTGGTGGAGCCGAAACAGCTACTTCTCTCATCGAAACCAATGCCGTTGAAGGTTCTAAGGGTGATGGGCTAACTGGCTACGGCCAGATTGTAGGTGGGGCCATTTACCAGAACTTACTTCCGGATGCAGCCCATGCGTCGTTCGCGACCTGGATCACTGCTCTAGAAGTGAATGGTGTTGGAACGGGTTGGCTATGGGAAACCTACGCCGACGATAGGGCATAGGCGGTGCATAGATGAATCTTAACTTTCAAGAAGCTCTCCGAACGTTAGGCGAAGATGCAGCTTTCGTGATTGCAAACGGAGCTCGTCCGCCTCGTTCATATCTGTTTTCTGTCCTGTTACCTGAAGTCAACAAAATTAGCTACACCATTGACTCTGCCAATATGATCGTTCGATCGACCATGGCTGGCTTGACTTCTTTGGACAGCCCGTACCCCCCAAGCGGGTTCGTTGAAATTTCCACATTCCTTGAAGAGTCTGCAAAGTTAGCGAATGAAGTGTCTCTCCCCGAGCGCGCCATTCGAGAACTTCAGA
>Ga0114923_10001308_pt1 | contig 17389 bp, 20 predicted proteins | sample SumtaG_FD_89578 | JGI IMG/M metagenome (GOLD analysis project Ga0114923, IMG submission 89578) | Deep subsurface microbial communities from Indian Ocean to uncover new lineages of life (NeLLi) - Sumatra_00157 metaG | ecosystem: Environmental > Aquatic > Marine > Oceanic > Sediment | place: near...
ATTAAGTTATTTTACCCAAGTAAAAATACTGGTATCATCCTCACGATGAAACGTTTATTAATCCTATTTATCTGCTTTTTAATTTCAACACCAGCATTTGCCCGCGGTTATCATTATCGTAGTTATACGCGAAGTTATCGTACGCATTATCGTATGCCAACTTATCGCACTCGTAGTTACGTGAGAAATTATACTCATCATTACCGCACACCAACTTACCATGCGCGTACTTACAGACGCAGTTATACTCCTCATTATTATCATCCTCGAACTTACCACGTACGCAGTAGAAGTTATGCAACACCATATCCAGGTACTCATTGAGTAAGAACTTACAGAAGACGGAACGGCACAATCGTAAGAAGGCACTTAGCTGGTAATCCTGGTTCAGGAATTCATTGCCATAATAATATTTGTTATTAATAGAATTTTTTATTGACCATTAAATAAAAATTACAATAGTTTAATTTTTTATTACAGTTGGTTATGAAAAATTGATTGATTTATTTAATTAAATTTTATAGGATATTGCAATGAAAAAAATTAATCTTAATACGATTGAAAACTTTATTTCGCAAGGTGAGTCAGAAGTTTTAGAATTTAAAAAATCCACCACTCAAATAAAACCAATTTTTGAAACATTATGTGGTTTTTTGAATGGCGATGGTGGAACAGTTGTCATTGGTGTTTCGTCTTCAGGAAATATTATTGGACAAGATGTTACCGATAACACTAAACAAGAAGTTGCGCAACATATAGCAAAAATTGAGCCAGCTACCCAATTTAATATATCATATTTAAAAATATCTCAAGGCAAACAGTTAATTGTTATTCGAACACGAAAAAGTGATTATCGTCCACACGTTTATAATGGTAGAGCATATCAACGTAGTCAATCTTCAACTTCACGCATGTCACAGCATCGTTATGAGCAACTTTTAGTTGAGCGAGGGCAATTAAATTACGCGTGGGATGATCAGGATGCATCAAATTATTCAATTAATGATTTAGATGAAGAACGAATATTGGCAGCAATCCATCATGGTATTATTAAAAAACGATTACCGGCATCAACCATTAAGAAAAATTTAAATCAGGTATTGGAACAGCTACATTTATCAGAAAATGGTGTGTTAAAGAATGCTGCTATAGTACTTTTTGGTAAAGATACTTTAGCCAATTATCTGCAATGTGAATTAAGAATGGCACGTTTCAAAGATATAACACGCCATGAATTTTTGGATGGTGATATTATTCATGGCAGTTTATTTTATCTTTTGGATGAGGGTGAAATATTTGCAAAGCGACATATTTCAGTAGCTGCAAAAATTACTGCTGAATCTTTTCGTCGAGTAGAAACACCGGAGATGCCATATGGTGTTATTCGTGAAGCATTGCTAAATGCATTATGCCACAGAGATTACATCATGCGAGGCGGTTCGGTTGGTTTGGCTTTTTATACTAATCGTATAGAGGTTTTGAATAGTGGTGGTCTGCAAACCGGCATGACAATTGAACAAATCAAAAAAGGACATTCAAATCCTCGAAATAAACGCATTGCTTTTGCGTTGCATAGATGTGGTTATATTGAACATTGGGGTAGAGGTATAGAGGAAATGATACAAGGCTGTATCTCGGCTGGATTACCTGAACCGACTTTTGAAAGTACTCCAATGGAATTTAAGATTATTTTTCCATTAATGCATCGAATTATCGAGGAAAAGACATTCAACGAAAGATTCATCAAGGAAAAGAAACGAAGATTCAATAAGGCACGAGCTAATTTGACAGAAAGACAACAAGAAATCATAAATGTATTTTTAGCTCAAAATAACAATCCACTCAGACTAAAAGAGCTGCAAGAATTATTAGAAAATCGATATTCAGAGCGTACTTTACGTAGGGAATTAAGTACACTAAAAGAAAAGCAGCTGCTTGAGACAATGGGCCATACCAATAAAGCTGTTTGGTTTGTTATAATATAACTTCGGCCAAACTTCGGCCAAACTTCGGCCAAACTTCGGCCAAAAAAATCAACAGGGGTTCAAACCCCTTGGGGACGCCAATAACCCGTGATGTGTCATCCCGGACCCAGTCAGTTGATCCGAGATCCATTAAGTTATTTTACCCAAGTAAAAATACTGGTATCATCCTCACGATGAAACGTTTATTAATCCTATTTATCTGCTTTTTAATTTCAACACCAGCATTTGCCCGATGAATTTTCTTGCCTCACATTTAAGTTACCGAAGGATTTTGAGTCAACACTTTTTTGCTTAAGGCTTTCTGCAAGATTTAAGGCTTCAACAAAAGTTAATTTCCTTACAATGCCATCCGGAGAACAATACCCAACACATGGTTTTTCGGTTATTTCTTCAGAGCTTATTATAATGGACCATTTATTTTTGTATATTATTCCACTGTTTCCGTGTTTATGCCCAGTAAAAATATATACGGGTTTACCAAAGATGGTTTGCAACCGAGAGATAATATTAAAACTAACATAACGGCCACAATTTCTTTCTAGCATTTTTTCATCATTTAATTGCTCAATACTAGCTTCGTTGCAAAGCGGATGATCACCTATGCTGGGGTCTTTGCAAGCTAATGTAATATAATGAACAAGCCATGGGTTTAACATTACTGCTTTGTAGCCTGTTTTTGGAAATTGCAGCTTTGAGGTAAAATCCTTTTTATTATTTTTATTTTGTAGTTCGGTTACATTAATTTTTTCTACTTGTTCTAATGTGTTATGACAAACCGTGCTCAATATATTTTTATCTGTTTCCCTAAGATATACATGGATTGTATGTGTTTTCCTTTCTTGCAAAGTAGGCTCTTTTGACATCACAATATGAGTATATCCATCTATTATATTATTTGTATTTAAATTTTCGCAAAATATCTCACGAATATTTTTTGCATACCCAGGTGGTGCGCCATGAACTATCAATATGCCACATTCTTCATGCCCAACGTATGAGATAAATGGTAGTTGCGCAAAGATTTTTAAAATTACATCCAGCACTTTTTTTTGGCTGGGGAACATTGCTAACCAGTCTCTGCCATATTGGCGAATAAAAGCTTCTAGTTCATGATTGCCACGTTTTAAAACCAACTGTTTACGATTTTTTACACGCAGAATCATAAATAATAACAAAGTCCTAACAGATGCTTCTGGGGTTTTTCCCCGATTTATCATGTCACCATTAACATCCCAGATAACATTTGGCATCAACTTTCCGGAATAGTCGCAGTAGAATTTAACAAGTGCATTGAGACTATCTTCATTTGCATGAATATCGCTTATATTAACCACATGATTGCCCGGGCCGGCAATTAATACAAATTTGTTTGGATGTGAACATCCGAGAAGTGTGGTTTTATGCGCGATGATTTTAGTATAGTTGATTTTCCCACTAATACAGTATTTATGCACATCCTTTCCATTATTCCATTCATCAGGAAAAATTTTGTCGGGTTTAAATAAATTTAAACTTTCTATTTTTTCCCAAACATCCAATATCTCATCTGGGTAAACAAATTTACCATTCTTTGTTTTGGTTAATTTATTAATCGTACTAACAGTTTTTCCCCAATCAAATTTGCCGGTCGATAATGAAATTAGATCTATTCCACTTGTACTTATAAAAGCCATAAGGTACCTCTTTAAATATTATTGTAAGTGTCTTTCGTTTGCACAATTATAAACAGGCTTAATTTTAGCGTACTAACCTTAAGGTTTTCTTAAATCCGTGAAATAAAGGTAACTTTTCAGCCGCTTTTTATTGGGCGATTATAAGAGTTTTTTGACTGCTCTGTTGATCATGATACAGAATTGTTGTAGTGTATCGTCTTAAGAAAGAGAGATACTGCAATGAAAACCTATCGCAAAGAACTTTGGTTTAAAACTAAACAACAGATGGAATTCATCAATATTACGCCACAAATTGAGCAATGTTTGGACGAAAGTGGTGTTAAAGAAGGCTTGGTTTTAGTCAATCCAATGCATATCACCGCTTCGGTCTTCATCAACGACGATGAACATGGGCTCCATCATGATTATATGCAATTTCTGGAGAAATTAGCCCCGTATAAGCCAATCGGTCAATATCGCCACAATGATACCGGAGAGGACAATGCGCACGCGCATATCAAGCGTCAATTAATGGGCAGAGAAGTTGTGGTAGCCGTGACTAAAGGCGAACTTGATTTTGGTCCGTGGGAACAAATTTTTTATGGTGAATTTGACGGCCAAAGGCGCAAACGCGTGTTGGTAAAAATTATTGGGGAATAACTAATGGGATGTGGCATTAAATTTCTAGTCAGTTTGATCATTTTAGCCATCGCATTAATTTTTGGGTTATTTCCAATTTTAATTAAAACCAATGGCATAACTAAAAAAATTCTATCATACGGTGAGTCTTTCGCTGGTGGTATTTTTTTAGGGGCAGGATTAATTCATTTATTACCTGATGCGCAAAATGGCTTGCATACGGTTTTTAATAGCACTTACCCATTAGCTTTTGTAATTTGTGCGTTTACGATTTTAATTTTACGCATGATCGAAGAGGGCACGATTAAATTATTAGTTTGTCGTAACGAAGCGTGTCAACACATGCGTTTGCAACCATGGCTTGCATATCTTTTGGCGATCTTGTTATCGATTCATTCAATTATTGCCGGTGTCGCACTAGGAATTGAAACCACCTTATCAACGTTCATCATTATTTTTATTGCAATTATTGCGCATAAAGGTTCGGCTGCATTTGCGCTTGGAGTTAGTATGCGTAAACAAGGCTTAGTTAAAACAACTATGCTTAAATTAATGTTATTATTTTCTTTGATGACGCCGCTTGGAATTATTTTTGGATCTATCATCGCGCGTTGTCTTGCGGTAAATTCAGGTCAACTTATTGCAGGAATTTTTAATGCAATCGCTGCTGGAACATTTATTTATATTGCATTCCATATCGTTGACACTGATAAAACTGAAAAATGTGTGCCGGTTTTATTACGTCTTGCGTATTTTGCTTTGGGATTGGCGGTAATGACAGGGATTGCTTTGTATACTTAAGGAATAATTGATGCGAAATTTTTTACAAACTTATTTTAAATTGAAAGAAAATCGAACTTCGATTCGAGTTGAATTTATCGCAGCATTAACAACTTTTGTTACCATGGTATATATTATCTTTGTCAATCCAGAAATTCTTGCACAAACCGGGATGAATACTAATTCTGTTTTTGTAGCAACTTGTTTGGTTGCTGCGGTCGGAAGTTTTTTAGTTGGCATTTTAGCGAATTACCCAATAGCTTTAGCGCCCGGCATGGGGCTTAATGCTTATTTTGTTTATATTATCGCGCGTCATGCGGGTTTTGATTGGCAAGCAGCACTTGGCGCGATTTTTTTAACTGGCCTTTTATTTATTTTATTAGTTGCGTTGAAATTACATCGCAAAATAATTGCAGCAATTCCGCATACTTTAATTATTGGTATTATTATTGGCATGGGCTTGTTGATTGCATTGGTTGGATTGCAAAATATGCAATTAATAATTCATCAACCGCATGCGTGGTTTAAATTCGGTTCACCGCAATTATTACCGGTGTTACTATTTTTATTTGGTGTGATAATAATTTTTGTGTTGTATCACTTTAAAGTATTAGGCGGAATTTTAATTAGCATTTTATTGGTCACCGCGATTAGTTTATTATTAGGTGTAAGCAAATTTCATGGGATTATGTCTTTACCACCTACGCTTAAACCAACTTTGTTCGTTTTTGATTTTCATAAATTATTTAACTTGACTGGATTAGGAATAATTTGCGCTTTTTTTATCGCAGGTTTGTTTGATTTTTCCGGTGTTAGCATGGGCATTTTAAAACAAACAAATATCCCACAACAACGTGATTATCAACCAAGATTTGCCAAAGCTTTATTATCCGACGGTATTGCAACTTTGTTATGCGGCTGTTTTGGAAGTTCTGGCACCACGGCATATCTTGAAAATTCTGCTGGTATACATGCTGGTGGGCGCACCGGTTTGACCGCGGTAATTATTTCGATATTATTTTTATTGGTATTGTTTTTTGCGCCATTAACTAAAACCATTCCGATTTGTGCTACCGCACCACCTTTAATTTTTATTGGTTATCACATGGTAAAACATTTTCGTGAAATTAATTGGCCAGATTTGACTGATGTTATTCCGACATTAGCAATTGCAGCAATTATTCCGTTTGCTGGTTCGGTAGCTGATGGAGCAGGGGTTGGTTTTATTGCATATATCATCTTAAAATTAATCACCAAAAAAACTAAAGCAATAAACCCTACTTTAATTGTATTTGGTATTATCTTTGTAATTTACTTTATGGGGACTTAAACATATGAAAATTAAATTTTTAGCGCATGCGGCTTTTTTGTTAACTTCGGATAAAGATACTAAAGTTTTAATTGATCCGTATGAACCAGAAGGTTTTGAGGGAACATTAAATTATAAGCCAATTGACGAACAAGTTGATGCAATTCTCGTTAGCCATCAGCATGCCGATCATAATTATATTGCAGAACATCATCAGGAAGCTGCTATTTTCGATCAGGTTGGCGAATTTGAATTTGAAGATGCAAAAATTTTAGGTTTTCATTCTTTTCATGATGAGGAAGAAGGTAAAAAACTAGGAGAGAACATCATTTTTGTGGTAAAAACTGATGATATTACTATTTGTCATTTGGGTGATCTAGGCCACAAATTATCGGTTGCGGACGCAGAATTAATAGGAGATATTGATATTTTATTGTTGCCAGTCGGTGGTTTATATACTATAAATGCAGAAGTGGCGACCGATGTTATGCAGACGTTAAAACCAAAAATCTGCATTCCAATGCATTATAAAAGTGAGAAAATATCAGTGGAGTTTGCGCCAGTTGATGATTTTCTTATTGATAAAAAGAATGTAAAAAGGTTGCAACAATCAGAAATTGAATTAGAATATGAGAAATTGCCGCATGATCTAGAAATTTGGGTATTAAAACAATCTAAGGAGTAAATTATGGAATGTAAAAAAGACGAAAACAAAGCACGTTGTAATTGCACTTATGAGCCTTGCCCGCGCAAGGGAATTTGCTGTGATTGTCTTCATCGCCATTTGAGCAAAAATCAATTGCCCGCATGTTGTTTTCCTGATGATATTGAAAAAACATATGATCGCAGCATTAAAAAATTTGTTGAAATTTATCAAGAAAGAAATGGATAACATAACTCTTTACGCATTAAATACAAACTTAATCGAAAAGGGCGATGATCTTGCCGAAATTGTTTTGCAAGTTTTGCACGATAAAAATTTATCACTGCATGATAAAGATGTTATTGTTCTAGCAGAAACTCCAACCGCAACCGCACAAGGACGTTTTGTAAATTTAGATGATATAACCCCTTCAGATGAAGCTCTAAATCTCGCGGCAAAATATCAACTTGAGCCAAGAATGGCAGAGGTTATTCTGCAACAATCGGATAAAATTTATGGCGGCGTTTCGCATGCTTTATTATGTGAAAAAAATGGATTTTTAACCGAAAATGCCGGAGTGGATCAATCCAATGCGCCCGAAGGTTATGTGGTTTTATCCCCCACAAATGATTACATTAATAAAATCAAAATGTCACTTGAAAAACAAACTGGTAAAAAAATTGGTTTGATCGTAACAGATAGCCGCACCATGCCATTAAAACGTGGCGTTACCGGTGTTGCAACTCATGTATCTGGAATGGAAGCAATCCATGATGAACGCGGTAAACTAGATTTATATGGCAGAGAACTAAAAATGACTTATCGTGCAATTGCCGATGATTTAGCTGCAGCAGCGCAATTATTGATTGGTGAATCCAGCGAATTAGTGCCCGCGGTTTTAATTCGCGGCGCACCAATTGTTCTAACCGAAAAAATGCAACATGATCCTAAAATGCCAGCGGATGAATGCGTTTACATGCAAGCACTTAAATTGTAGGGGCGCAGCGTGCTGCGCCCATAAATATTAGGATCTGGTGCGTCATGCCCCTACAGATCGCAAAAATTGTAACAATTTGTTTTCTTAATTTTCTCAAAGGGTTACCGCTCCATCTTCTATAAGATCATATTCGTAAGCACCAGTAATTCTCTTGCCAGCGTCAAAATAACGTTTTATATATTGCCCGCAATTGCTGCCGATTTTGTTTTCTTCGAGTTCACCTACGCTAAAAAGTGTGTCATATCCACAAGCTTGTAGTTTGTCCACCAATCTGTGGTTGTCGTCGTTAATGTCAGTTTTGATGTAACTTTCTAATTTGTATTTGGTGGCGTTTAGGGTAGGGTTGATTGGGGTAATTTTTATCGCAAAAATTTTCGGATCAAAATATTTTTTAAGTTGTTGCACATCAAATTTATAATTTTTCTCTAAAGCAAAATTTAAAGTAATTTTGCGATCTCCTGAGGTATAAAATTTTTCACCATATTCTGCAATTTCAGTAAAATTGTACTTTTTTATCGGAATAATCTGATCACGCAATTTTTCATCAGTCGTGTGCAAAGAAAATTGCAGCTGAAATTTGCCATTTCGATAATGTTTATTTTTAACTTCTAGTAATCGCGTGAAAAAATCTTCGTTGCCACATGGCGCTACCGTAGAAATTGATGGTATTAAACCCGGGGCATTATAAAGCGATGGCAATTCATCCAGCAAATCAATAACCGCTGGATTGAATGACGGTTCACCCATCCTGGCAAATTGAATCTTAAATTTTTTTACCGGAATATTTTTATCGTCGTAATATTTCGAGATTAAATAATCAATTTGCGCTAACATTTCTTTTTTAGATAATTTACCGTGGTAAAAACTTCCAGCATCGCACATTTTACAACCCACCGGACAACCAAAAAGGGTACTGATAATTAATACCCATTTATCTTGTTTAGGTAAGGGTGGCTGAATTGATTCGACAAATTCAATATGTTTGCCATTTATTTCGGCAATATAAACTGTAGCGATATCGCTTTTAGCTGTTTTACTGATTATTTTCATTTTTGTGCTCCAGTTTGGTTATTACAATAGGGCACAGCACGCTGTGCCCCTACGATGCGATTTCCATCGCAGCTTTAATTCCGTCGGCAATCGCCAGAGAGGTTTGACGATAAATGCCGTTTTTTATGTCACCAATTAAAAATAATTTTTGTTTTTTAATTAATTCGGTTTCTTGTGAGGCCATTTCATTTGCATATTTTGGTTTGTTTGGCTTGCGACCGATCGCAAATAATAAATAATCGCATGCGTTAGATTTAAGGTGATCATCTATAGATACATTATCTAAATAATTAATATTGGAGTTATCTGCTACAATTTTTTGTAAAATTGGTAAAGCTTTAATTTCTGTGCTTCGATTTAGAATGGTTATTTGATTATGTTGGGATAAATTAATTGCATAATCAAATGCCGCATCTCCCGCACCAACAATAATGATATGTTTGTTTTTGACGTCTATCAAATCAACTACATCAAAAAACACTTTTGTTTTTAATTTTATATCTGGCTGAATTGGAGAAGTTCCGGTCGCTAAAATTAACTTTTCACTTTGATAAGTTTGCTTAGATCCGTAAACTTCAAAAAAATCATCATTAAAGTTAGTTTTTTCGACAAAGTCTTGGGTGATTTTTATGTCATATTTTTTAAGATGTGTAGTAAAGTGCTCAATTAGTTTTGTACCATTAATTCCATCAGCAAACCCAAGATAATTTTCTACTTTGTTGGCGTTATTAAGTAATCCACCTGGATTATTAGCTTCTAAAAGTAGGGCGTCAACACCATACCTTTTTAGTTGCAACGCTGCGGCCATGCCGGCAGGTCCTGCGCCAATAATAATGACTTTATGCATCAGCCACCTCCAATGAAGATACGGCTTCATTGCATAAAATTGGTAAAGCAAACCCGTGCACCAAATTTAGCATCGACGCACGATGAAAACTTTCATTGTAGGTTGCGGTTGCGTCCGTCAATAAAAATGATTCAAATCCACGTATAAACGCGCTTCTTGCGGTCGTTTCACAACATAAATGGGTCATAACTCCAGCAATCAAAAGCTGTGTGATACCTTTTTCTTTTAATTTATTTTCCAAATCTGTTTGATAAAAAGCATCATATTGGGTTTTATGAATTATCAAAATTTTTGGATTAATAAGCAAAGGATTGATTGCGGATAATGGTTCTTCATCACGCAAAACCGAGCCCCACCATTTTAGCATATTCGCATCATCGCTACCGTGCTTAGTATAGATGACTGGTACATCAAGAGCCAAAAATAAATCTTGTAATTGCTTAATTGGTTTTATAATGGCCGAAGCACTGGGAATATATGCGTGAGAATCAGGTTGTAAAAAGAATTCTTGCATGTCAATAACCAATAAAGCACTTTCTTTGAGTTTTAATTTCCAGAATGCTTGTCGCGAAACTCCTGTAATTCACCAATAAATTCCGCTGCTTTAGAGCCTAACGTTTCTTCGGTGTAATATGGTTCTTTAATCATTTAAGTGCCTGGGTTATTCTTTTTGCGCGCATGGTAAAATCTGCATTATGCACGCGAATATAATCAACTTTTTGCCGTTCAAGATGTTCATTCATTGCAACGGTCTCTACATCACGATCTCTAAATGGTTTATCGGTAAAAATATTCATAAAGGATTTACGCGAATGACCGATCAAAATAGGCAAATTAAGATTTTGAAACTCGCCACAACGTTTGATGATTTCAAAAGATTGCGGTGCATCTTTACCAAAGCCAACACCCGGATCAAAAATCAAACGCGCGCGATCAATACCAGATGATTCAATTAATTTTATTCGCTCAATCGCCCAATCGTTTAATTGTGCAATTATATCTTTACGTGAATTCAAAATTACATTTGGGTCAACCGGAATGGTTAAACTATGCATAAATACAAGTTTAATATCAGCATCTTTAACCACTTCACGTATTTTTGCATCTTTAAACCCTTCTACATCATTAATCCAATCAACACCCAACGCAATAACTTTTTTGGCAATTTCTGCCCGTCTAGTATCAATGCTGATTTTTGGTTTAAAATTTTTGCCTTTCCAAAAATCTAAAATTGCTGGAAGAATTTTTTCAAGTCGCAACCATTCTTCTGCCGAAGTTATTGCGGTACCTCGTGGCCTAGTTGATTCAGCGCCAATATCAATAATATCTGCTCCGACATGAAATAATTCAGCCGCCTGCGCAACCGCTGTTTTTACTGTAACAAACTTACCACCATCAGAAAAAGAATTTGGTGTAATATTTAATGCTCCTACAATTTGTGCACCATCAATGCGATGCGCAATTTGTTTAGTATGAAAAAGGCCTTTTCCGGCAAACCGTGAACCCCATGGTTTAACTACTTCTTTGGCTAAAAGTCCTTGCGCATTTTCCTCTGGTAATAAATATTGCCAATTTGGATTTAAATCTGCGATTGGCCACATGGCAAAAGGGCGGTTAATTAAATTTTTTTGCGGGATATTTAATTGTTCTTGCTTAATTACTTCATCATGCCAAGTTAAAATATCAATATCAATCAAGCGCGGCGACCACCTTTCGTAATCATCTGGACGACCAATTTGTTTTTCGATTTTTTTTAATTTATCTAGAAATTGCAAAGGGGAAAGAGAAGTGTTACAACTTACGGCCGTATTAAGATATGGGATATTCCATTCTGTTTTAGAATTCTCTGGCAGCATCGCATCTGATTCGTAAACTGGCGCAACTTGCAGAATTGATATTTCAGGCACCTTAGATAATAAGTGCAAAGCCTCACGCATATTATGCAAGCGATCACCTAAGTTGCTGCCGATTCCTAAAATAATCATACATCATCTTCCAAAAAATCACCCAAAGTAAAAACACTTGCCTCTAAATTAGGACATGGTTGTGGCTTAGTTACTTGCAACATAAGTTTGGCATTTATTTTATTTTGCAAAAATTTATATAATTCATGTGTGAAATGTTCGAGTAATTTAAAAGATTTATTCTCACAAAATGCATCAATTGCTTTAGTTAATTCATCATAACAAATCGTGTCATTAAGCTTGTCGGTCAAAGTTGCTTTAGGCGTTTCTAAAAATCTAATCTTAATATCTAAATAAACGCTTTGTTTGGTTTGTCTTTCAGCTTCATCCCAACCTAAATTTATATTTAGTTTATAATTTTTTAACATTAATTGAGTTTTCATGATTATATCTCATCATCATGTGTGGATAATAATGCTAAAAATTCCTCACGCATTTTTTGATCATCCTTAAAAGAACCTAGCATCGAAGAGGTTTTCATAGTCGCGTGTTGTTTTTCTACACCACGCGCCATCATGCATAAGTGTGTTGCATCGATGATTACGCCAACGCCTTGTGCATTGGTAACTTTTAAAATGGCTTCGGCGATTTCTTGGTTAAGGTTTTCTTGAATTTGTAATCTACGCGCAAACATATCGACGATTCTGGCGATCTTAGAAAGCCCAAGAATTTTGCCATTTGGCACATAACCAACATGACATTTGCCGATGATTGGCAGCATGTGGTGTTCGCAAATCGAAAATAATTCGATGTTTTTTACCACCACCATTTCGTTGCTTTTGCATGAGAATAGGGCGTTATTAATAACTTTATCTAAATCTAAGTCATATCCTTGAGTCAGATAATGAAAGGCCTTGGCTGCGCGTTCTGGCGTGTTTTGTAAGCCCTCACGGCTTAAATCCTCGCCTATGTTGGTAAGTATTTCTTGGTAGGTTTGAGTCAACTTATTGATTGATTCTTGTTTATTGTTTTTCATATTATGACCCTCAATTATTAAGTGTCAAAAATAATGATAATATATTAATGATTGGTTTACAATAGAGCAAATATTTAATAACATATAACCTTTTGGTTAACCAAGAGATCGTTATGAGCAGGCTATCTTTAATTAAGACTTTCGTGCAAGTCGTTGAAAATAATGGATTTTCCAAGACTGCGCAAAAACTAGGGATTACTACGCCGGCGATAAGTAAGCAAATTGCCAAGCTTGAAACGAGCTTAAATGCCCAATTATTCATCCGCACCACCAGGCAAATAACCTTGACTGAAACCGGCAAAATATATTATGAGCATTGCCGCAAGATTTTAGAAACCATTGCTGAATCCGAACGCGCCATAACCCAATATCATGCCGAACCAATGGGTAAATTACGCATTATAAGCGGGCGTTATTTTGCGGAAAAATATATAATTCCATATTTGGTGGAATTTACCACAAGATACCCAAAAGTTGTAATTGATATTGAAGTGGCAGAGCGAACTCCAGATTTGTCTAAAGAACATATCGATATTTTATTTGGCTCGAATAATTTTAATTCACCTGATTTAATTAAAAAACAAATTACTACAAGCTATTTTGTAACCTGCGCATCGCCAAATTATTTAAATCAATACGGCGTACCGATTAAACCAGATGAACTTATCAATCATATTTATATTACCCATAGTATGCGTAAAACTAATAACATCCTTGAATTTAAAGGTAGTCAACAAGTTCGTTTAATCCCTAAATTTTATTTTAACGATGCGCGATCGATGTTGCAAGCAGCAATTGCCGGCGCTGGGATCATAAGTCTGCATAATTATATTGTTGCAGATGCAATCAGCCAAGGATCATTAATTCCAATCCTACAAGAATATTCGTTACCGAAACAAAAAATATATCTTTTTTATCAAAAAAATCGTTATTTAGAACCAAAAATTCGTCGTTTTATTGATTTTATACTGAATAAAATTTTATGAATAAAAATTTTGATGTTACTTTACAAAAATATATCACACGCACCTGCCATCATCCTTTTTTAAAAGAATTATCCGCAGGAACTTTAGATAAAAAAATTTATGATTATTATCTTTTGCAGGATTATTTGTATTTACGCGTATATGCAAAAGTTTTAGCCAACCTTGCAGGTCATGCTGATAACCAAGCAGATAAAGATTTTCTTATGCGCTGCGCCAAAGAAACCGCAAAAGAAGTGGCGGCGATTAAATATAAAGATCAAGATGTTTCTTGGCAAAATGCAACTAACGCTTGTCTTGATTACACAAAATTTTTAAAAACACATACGCAAAACAATTATGCTGCTGGGTTAAGTGCGGTATTTCCTTGCTTTTATATGTATCAAAAAATCGCAGCAAAACTGTATCCAAAAAACCCACAAAATCCTTATCTTGATTGGTTTGATACCTATATTGATAAATCCTTTACCGCACAAACACAAACAATTATTGCAATGCTAAATCGCGTATATCATGAAAGTGATATGCAGCAACAAACGATGATGAATGAAATTATTGAACAGAGCTGCCATTTAGAATGGCAATTTTGGGATGAAGCTTATAATGCTTGAACAAACTATTGGACATTATACACTTAATATATCCATGATTTTATATTTAGTTATGTATTTTCCGCAGCTTATGCATAATAAAAAGGGCAGGTTGGTTGATTTAAGTTTGCATTTTCATAATTTATTAATTTTCTATTATATAACTGATTTGATTTATGGATTTGGTTTATTAATGCCGTGGCAATATCGGCTTGTAAGTATCGTGGGATTAATTTGCCTGATAATTCAGCATATACAATTGCGGCGCATTCACCGTAAAAATCGTTATTTTGTTTATAGCACCTGCGCTTTGTGTTTATTTGGAGTATTTGGATTTATTTCAATTTTGCATTTATTCCCAAGAAATTTTTTTATAGATTTAGGTTATGCTTCGCAAGTAGTAGCGTTGTTTTATAGGTTTCCACAAATATATAAAAATATTGGATCGATGGCTGCATTATCACTTAGCATGGGATATTTAATGTTAACTTTTTTCTGTGCGATGTGTGACAATGTTTCTGCATGGTTTTTACATTGGCCAGCGCCATCGAAACTTGGCGCAATTATCAGTATATTATTATCTGGTATACTGATTGTGCAGTGGTTTTTATCTAAAGGAAAAAGTTATTATGAAGCACAAGACGCAATAATTGATACCATTTCTTCAACCGAATGTGCTTGATAATCTGGTTTGACTGCCCAAAGATCTGGTTTTGCGCCGCTATAACATGCAGCAATCTTTATGACGCGCAATTGATTTTTGTCATTACGCAAAAAACTTTCCGCATTACGCGCAAATTCGGTATCTTCATGATGATCACCGATATAAATTATATTTCCCGCAACAGGGACTTGCATTTGTTCAAGACAAACCATAAAGCTTTGTGGATCTGGCTTTGGTTTGCTAATTAAAACCGAGTTATAGCCAACAATAGAATTAAAACAATCTAGCAGTTGACGTTGCTGCAGTTCCTTTTCAATATTTATCGAGCAATTTAGTGAACAAATACCTTGTGGGGTAGGGGATAGATTGCGAAGCAGCTCGGGAATACCATCAAATATTTCCACTGGAGTTTGATTTTTTAGCTGAAATTCGCTCCATAAAGCGCCTGCATCATCAATTTGTTGTTTTGATAAACCAAAATGATTCATATAAAAATCGCGCCAATTTACCGCTGAATGAATCGCCCCTTTATATTCTTCAAACGAAGTAAGCGCGAGTGGCCACGCATCCTCGTACATCGCCGGATTAATATGTGACATGATTTCTCGAGTAGTCATAAAATTTTTATGCGAGCTGTCTACTAAAGTGCCGTCATAGTCCCATAATATTGCGGAAATGGTCATAAATTTTTCCTGTCTAGCATAAATTGGATGCTAATTATAGCATAAAAGTATTGATCTTGGAGCGATAAAGGTCAACAATATACTCATCGTATGGAAATTAAAAACATCTTCACCAATGCCGTCACCTGCACTGCGATAACTTTTTTAGTTACCGGAATAGTGATCGTTATACCACTGGCGTGTTTTTTGGTAATTTGGGGGGTTTTAGGAATATTTACATTGTTTTTCAGCACGATAGGGTGGTTAACCGCAATCACTGGCTATATTGCGCTTATTTTATTTTGTTTGCCGTTTGTTTTGGCTTTGATCGCAGGGATACTTGGTTTTATTTGGAAATTATTTCATGAAAGTTAACTTAGAAGAAAAATTAGATTTATTCAATGAACTTTGGACACCAAAAATTGTCGGAGAATTAAATGATTCTTATATTAAATTAGCCAAATTTAAAGGCGAATTTGTTTGGCATAAACATGATAACGAAGATGAATTATTTTTTGTGATCAAAGGTAGATTGTTGATCAAATTAAAAGATAAGGATGTTTATCTGGATCCCGGTGAATTTATAATTATTCCTAAAGGTGTCGAACATTTGCCAGTCGCAGAAGAAGAAGTTCACGTAATGTTGATTGAGCCTAAAGGCACTTTAAACACTGGTGACACTAGAGGAGAATATACTAAAAAAACTTTGAATGTTATTTAATTCTTTGTTATGCTTAAATTAATGAAGAAATTTATCTTACTATCTTTAATGTTATTGTTCCTTGCAGGATGTGCAAGCGTATCACGTTATACAGCTTTCCCAGCAGTGCGGCCAGCAACAGGAGGCCGTGTCTTTATTTATGATCCAAAATCTCATGCATGGGCAGCGTATGATGAACAAGGCAGGCGTGCTAACTCCGGAAGAGCGACCGGCGGCAAGCTTTACTGCCCAGATGTAGGCCGTCCTTGTAAAACCGTAGTAGGAAGATACCGGATATTATCAAAAGGCAATGAAACCTGTAAATCGAGTAAATATCCAGTCAAAACGCGAGGCGGCGCACCGATGCCATACTGCATGCTATTCCACCCGAAAGGTTACGCCATTCACGGAACCGCTCATGTTCCCGATGCACTTAACAGCCATGGCTGCATCGGCGTCTCAGTCGCAGACGCAAGATGGCTGTCTGGTTTCTTACACATTGGCTCGGCGGTAATTGTACGACCGTATGCATGATGGCGCGAGCAAAATATTGTCAATTTTGCAAATCTAACTAACCTTTCCTTTAAAAAATCTAGAATTTTGGGTAAAGTGATGTTATATTTTTGACATTACTGGTAATTTCAAGGGGCACCTCATGAGCAATCGCAACGAAATTTTAAAACGATTAGAAGAAGAACACATTGCCTATTTACAGCTCTGGTTTACCGATGTTATGGGGCAAAACAAAAATGTTGAAGTACCCAGCAGCCAATTCAAAAAAGCTTTAACCGGCCAAATTCTCTTTGATGGTTCATCAATTGATGGGTTTGCTAGGATCGAAGAATCCGACATGTTGCTTGCTCCAGATTATCAAACTTTTCAAATATTTCCCTGGGAAAACGCATGCGGCAAAGTTGCTCGTATTATTTGTGACGTAAAAAAACCTGA
>Ga0114923_10001309_pt1 | contig 17375 bp, 10 predicted proteins | sample SumtaG_FD_89578 | JGI IMG/M metagenome (GOLD analysis project Ga0114923, IMG submission 89578) | Deep subsurface microbial communities from Indian Ocean to uncover new lineages of life (NeLLi) - Sumatra_00157 metaG | ecosystem: Environmental > Aquatic > Marine > Oceanic > Sediment | place: near...
CATGTCGGACCTATCATCCGAAAACACTCCCAGGAAAAGAACTGGAATCTGGAGTTTTCTAAACAGCATGAGGGCCAGGATGTTCATCGCCTTCACACTCCTGTTCGCACTTTCGCTGACTTCTATTCAATTCATAGAACGTTTCGGGATCCCGTTTACACCTTATACCGGGCGGGAATCACACGAAAAAGCAAACGCGTTCAGTTCCCTCAGCCTTACCGCCGACCTCAAGAAGGAGCGTCTGGAACACGCCATCGCGGAATTCAAAAAAGACGTCCAGATGTTCTCCCGGGAATCCCGTCTCCGGGATTCGGTGTATACAATGAAAAACGACATATTCGCGAAGCAGGAGCAGACCGGGGACAATCTGACCGCTATCCGGGAGGTTAAAAATACGGAACCCGTAAACTACATCCATCAGTACCTGGACAGGATCAATAGTACCTATCCGGCCTACTCCAGAGTAGACATTCTGGACGTAGATAAATCCACGATACTGATCAGCACAGACCCCTCAAGGGATGGAACTGAACTCGTCGACTACCCCGCATCGTTAATCACCGGTATCAGACCCCAGGATCCAACCATCACTATGTGGAAACTCAGACAAACCGGCAGACCCACCTTTACTGTGGCTTACCCGATTTTGAATCCCGAGGAGGAGCGATTTTCACTGAATTCCATATTAATAATACACATAAACACCGATACCATCCTGGCACCGTTGCTGCACACCGGTGGAGGGCTCGGTGAAACGGGCGAAGCGCTCCTTATAAACCACGACCGGGAAATACTGTCGCCTCTTAAACACCCACTTCAGGACGGAACAACAGCCAAACCTTTTTTGTATAAGATCACAGCCGAACCGGCTCGGCGTGCAGCTGGAGGTGAGGAAGGCATTATCAGTTCCAAGGATTACAGAGGGATTCCCGTTCTTGCCGCTTACCGCTACCTTCCCCTATCAGCTGACCAAGGATGGGGAATGGTAGTTAAACGCGATGAAGCAGAGATATTCAATTCGTTCAGACAGTCGGAGTTCCAACGCATACTCTTTGGAATTATCTTCGTCCTTATAACTATCCTTTTGACAACCTTGCTCGCAAACGGCCTGACCCACTCCCTGGACAAACTCAGCCGGATAGCACAGCAAGTAGAGATGGGGAATCTGGATGTGCGAGCTGAAGTATCAGGTACAGAAGAAACCAGGACACTTGCTACAACACTTAACTCCATGCTTCAACGCTACCAGCTCTGGAATGAGGAACTGGAGTCACTCGTTCAGCAGCAGACCGGTCAGCTCAGGGAAAAGAACCTGGAGCTTGAACAGATTATACACATTACATCCCACGACCTCCGGTCACCGCTGGTGAATATCCAGGGGTTCTCCAGCGAACTCACAGGAATATTCAGACGCGTTAACGAACTGAATAACAAGGAGGAACTTTCGGATAAAGACAGGATAGAGCTTGACGATCTCCTCAAGAAAGATGCACCCGAATCCTTGAGTTATATCCAGAAGAGCACTAAGAAGATGGACACTCTGCTCCGGGGTCTGCTGAAGCTCTCCCGACTGGGGCAGGCAGCTATTGAGAACCGACTCATCGATATGAACATCCTCATGAAAGAGATAGCTGCTTCATTCGAATTTCAGATAAAGGAAAAAAACGTCACCCTGGTCGTGGAGAATCTACCCCCGGCAATGGGCGACAGTCTTCAGATCAACCAGGTCTTTTCCAACCTTATCGATAACGCTCTGAAATTTCTCGACCCTGAACGAAAGGGCACCATCAGGGTCAGCGGTGAGCAGATGGATGACAAGATAGTATACTGTGTTTCGGACAACGGGCTGGGGTTCTTTGAAGAATTCACCAACAAGATCTTTGAACTATTCCATCGCCTTGACCCGTCCAAAAGCTCTGGAGATGGCCTGGGGTTGACTATCGTGAGAAAAATAGTGGAAAGACACGATGGAGAGGTGTGGGCTGAATCCAAGCCAAATGTTGGCACCAACTTCTATGTTTCACTGCCCGCACTTTCGGAAAGTTCGTAAGTTTAAAATAAACTGATGGATTCGTAAAAAACCGGAAAATGGAGGAACTGGATGAAGAAGGAGGTCATTATAGTCGTCGCCGAAGACGATCCCGGCCACATGGCTCTACTGCAGATGAACTTCAAGCGTGTAGGGATCTTGAACGAGGTTATCCATTTTGAAAACGGGGAAGATACACTCGATTTCTTTTTTGGGGATGGTGAGGGCCCACACAGGGAACCGGACACCTCCTACCTGCTCCTGCTGGATATACGCATGCCCAAGGTGGACGGTATCGATGTCCTTAAAAAGATCAAAAACAATGAAGCAACACGTAAAATGCCCACCATTATGCTGACAACGACCGACGACCCTCTTGAGATAGACAAGTGCTACGACCTGGGGTGTAACAATTATATTGTGAAACCGGTCCAGTACGAGAACTTCGTGAACGCGGTGAAACAGTTGGGACTCTTTCTAATGGTCATGGAAATACCTTGAGCAACCCGAAGGAGAGAGTATGCCGGATAAACTATCTATTCTGATCGTCGATGATGATGAAGGTACTTGCATTCTTTCAGAGAGAAAGCTCAGCGATTCCGGATATACCATCGAGTCGGTTAATTCGGGTGCAGAGGCCATTGCGGCGTGCCGCATGGATTCAAAGCGTCTCTTGATCCTGGATTACCAAATTGGCGACATGACAGGACAGGAGGTTATAGTAACTCTTGCCGCCGAGGATATATTCCCTCCCTTCGTCATAATGACCGGCCACGGCGACGAAATGGTGGCGGTGGAGATGATGAAACTGGGTGCCCTTGATTACACCATCAAGGACAGCTACTTTATCGAAATGCTGCCTTCTCTTATTCAGCGGGCACTGGATCGGTTGAATGTCGACGAAAAACTCAGGCAATCAGAGGATGCGCTGGTCAGGGACAACAAAATGGCTGCGGTTGGCCAGCTCGCTTCCGGGATCGCTCACGAGATCAACAATCCACTGGCAACCATTTCCGCCTGTATCGAGTTCATAGAAGGGCAGAGGGAGGAATTGAGCGGAATCGGACCCAAAGGCGAAAAAATTATTAACTACCTCCAGTTAATTAAGGAAGAGACGGGTCGAGCAGCCGATATCATCTCAGATTTGCTGGATTTCTCCAAGATAAGATCGAACAACATCACAAGGTTCAGGATCTGTAAAATGTTCAGATCCACTATCCTTAGGTTCAGGGTTCAGAGCCGGTACAACAGATATCACTTCGTCGAGAAATTCGCTGACGATCTGCCGGAGTTCGAGGGAGATCGGGAGAATATCCGGCAAATTATTATCAACCTCCTGATGAACGCGGTCGAGTCCATGCCGGAGGGGGGAACAGTAACCGTATCGCTGGCATGGGATGAAGGAAACGCGGAGTCCATAATCGGAATTTCAGACGAAGGAATGGGCATCCCCGTGGATATTCAGGACAGGATATTCCAGCCCTTTTTCACCACAAAAATCGACCATAGCGGAACCGGACTCGGCCTATCCGTTGTTCACAGTATCGTATCCGAGCACAAGGGCAGAATCGAAGTAGAATCGAACCCGGTTCGAGGAAGCACCTTCACGGTGAGATTGCCCGTGGGAACCCGAGCGGCATCGCCAGGTATGCCGGAGAGAGAACCGGCGCCGGAATGAGAATCCTGAAAATGAGTGGCCGGCGCTTTGATCGGAGAACACCCCCGGCGCCGGCCAGGTATCAGATACGCATTAACCGAATACACCATACATTTTAGCCTGGCGACGAGGAGAAGGCGGCAATATGGCGCGACAAAGGGCTAACCTGGCAAAACTCTTCAATCTCGGCTTTATTATTCTGATGCTGACCTTAGCGGTCGTGGTTATTGCCGGGATTAATATCAATGAACGCCGCCGCGCACTTGACGAGGCCAAAATCCTGGCAGAGACCATCCTGGAGAGAAATCTCGGCATCCACGCCTACTTCAACCAGGAACTTAAACCTGCGCTGTTTGAATGGAGCAAACCTTTCCGCCGTGAGGGATATTTCGAACCCAAATGGATGTCATCCACCTATGCCATTCGGGAGATTGATAAATATTACCAACGACTGAGTGGCAAACACGAGTACTACTATAAGGAGGGCGCGATAAACGCCAGGTCGCCATCCAATGAGGCTGACAATTATGAGAAAGCCTTTATCGAAAAACTCAACCGCGACCCTGAGCTCAAAACGTTTGCAGCTACGAGGATGATTGAGGGCGCTTCCTTTTACACCGTCCTTCACCGCGGCGAAACCATGGAAAAAAGCTGCCTGCGATGCCACAGCACCCCTGAAAATGCCCCGGCGGAACTCGTAGAGAAATACGGGTCTGAGCGCAGCTTCGACCGGTATGAAGGCCAGGTTGTATCCGCAATATCGATCCACATACCCATTGGTACTGCCTACGCCAAAGCTAACAGGGCGTCGTTAAAATTATCGGCGGTTGCCCTCCTGGTAATCAGTTTGATCTGGGCAATGGTCTCATATTTTAACAACCGTTTCCTTTTTGCCCCCATCATGCGGTTTCAGAAAGCTGCGCGCAGGATTTCGGAACACCCCGATCTTCTTTCCACCGAGCCTTTCGAAGAGCCTTTCGGTGAGGAACTGTCGGACACAGCGAGGGCCTTTAATGCCATGTCAGCCAAGGTGGTCCATCTGAATGAAAGCCTTGCAAATGAGTTGGAGACCGTCACCACTCTCAACGCTGAACGCACCAAAATGATCGATGACCTGCAAAAAGCACTATCTGAGGTTGAAGTTTTAAGCGGACTGCTGCCCATCTGTTTCGTGTGTAAAAAGATAAAGGATGAGGGCGGTAAATGGACCCCGATCGAAACATTTATCAGGAGTAGAACCGAGGCCGAATTCACTCACGGTTACTGTACGGAATGCGCAAAAAAAGCCCTGGAGAAGAAAAATAACAAGTGATCGGTAATCGGTAATCGGTGGTAAATCAGGACACAGAGGAGGATCTTGGATTTCTTGCCCGCCGCAGCTGGTCGTGAGGCGTTAGCGAAGGTGGATGGATTTTGGATCTTGGATCGAGTCTGAGATATGAGATTTGAGATTGCTCCCCGACACACCGTTACCCCGACACACTGTCACCCCGCTACTGATCTTTCTCTCCGCGTCCCCGTTTCGCCGTGTGTCCGCGTCGAACGAATTTCCCTGCCATTTTCCCGCGTCCCCGTGTCCCCGTGTCCGGCGCTTTTTTCAGCCCCCTCTTCACCCTCCCCTCTTCTCTATCTGCTATAATTTTTTATCATACCTTCCATGGGGGTGAAATCATGGATCGAGGAAACACATGACAACACTGGAGAATATCCCATTAAGTAAGGACCTTTCCATTGTACTGGGGGGTCAGGCAGGGCAGGGGATCCAGACCATTGAGCACATCCTCGTCCGGGTCCTGAAACGGTCGGGATTTCACGTGTTCGCCACCAAGGAATACATGTCCCGGATCCGGGGCGGGAGTAACTCCATAACGATCAGAGTATCCTCCGAACCGGTGGCCGCCCCGGTGGACCGCATCGACATCCTGGTGCCGCTTGATCTGGCCGTATTCGGCCACCTTGAAGGAAGGATCGGTCCGGACACCCTGATCCTGGGTGACGCCGATCACCTCGATCCCGGCGTCCCGATGACTCACGTCCCCATATCAGGCATTGCGAAGGAGGCCGGAGGCAGGATCTACCAGAACACCGCTGCCGCGGGTTTGCTCGCGGGTGTGATCGGCGCCGACCCGGAAATCCTGTCGCGAACGGTGAAAGGGCAGTTCTCCGGAAAGGACGAGAAAACAATCATCCACAACCTCGATGCCGCCCTGAAGGGTTACGAGACCGGCAGGTCCCTTCGCTCAGACGGGACCATTTCCTTCAAGGTTGCTTCCGGAAAGGATGTGGATGACCACCTCATGATCAACGGCGCCGAGGCCGTGGCGATGGGAGCCCTGGCAGGCGGATGCAACTTCGTATCATCCTACCCTATGTCCCCTTCCACCGGCGTATTGACCTTTCTGGCGAGCCAGGACGAAGAATTCGGCATCGTCGTCGAACAGGCTGAGGATGAGATTGCCGCCGTCAACATGGCTCTGGGAGCCTGGTTCGCAGGAGCGCGGGTCATGATCACCACTTCCGGCGGCGGGTTCGCTCTCATGGAAGAGGGGATCAGTCTCGCGGGAGTTATGGAATCGCCCCTGGTTATCCACCTGGCCCAGCGCCCGGGTCCCGGCACTGGACTTCCCACGCGAACGGAACAGGCAGATCTTCAACTCGCCCTTTACGCCGGCCACGGTGAGTTTCCCCGCATCATCTACGCGCCGGGATCGACAACGGAGGCGTTCATGCTCACACAGCAGGCCTTCGAAGCCGCCGATCGTTACCAGGTTCCCGTTTTCATTCTCACCGACCAGTACCTCATGGACACCTACTACGACATCCCTCCCCTGGACCCGGGCAACAAACAACCCGAAAAATATATCGTAGAAACCGAGGACGGTTACCTGCGCTACCAGTTCACCAGAGACGGAATATCCCCCCGCGGAGTTCCCGGTTTCGGAAAGGGACTGGTTTGCGCCGACAGCGACGAGCATGATGAGAAGGGGCACATCACCGAGAGCATGGAGGTGCGCACCAGGATGGTGGACAAGAGGCTCTCGAAAGAACGGGCCATACTCGATCATTCCCTGCCCGCTGTACTCACAGGGCCGGGAGACTTCACCCACCTGCTCGTGGGATGGGGCTCCACCAAAAAAACGATTATCGAGGCCTTAAGCGCCTCAGGAAAGACCGACACGGCCCATCTGCACTTCCCCCAGGTATTCCCGGTGCCGCCAATGGCACGAGCATGGTTGGAGCAGGCACGGAAAGTAACCATCATCGAGAACAACGCGACCTCCCAGTTCGGAAAAGTCCTGCAGCTTTACACGGGTTCTACAGCGCTCGGCGCCATCATCAAGTACAACGGTCTTCCCTTTACCGTCGAAGAGCTTGCCGAAAAGATCGCGGAGCTTGATTGATGGACTTTTCGCGAGGTCATTTATATAGAAGGGCCTTCCGAATAATGCGTACCTGGGGAAAAACGGTATCTAGGTATCGAGGTGTCCAAGTATCGAGGTGAAACCTGCGAAAAGTCTTAACCAATCACGAGTCACCCTTCGACAGGCTCAGGGCAGGCGAATCGCCAATTACGGCCTTTCACCACAAGGACACAGAGAACACTGAGAAAAGCTTAACCTGGAGGTATAGAACCATTTCTATAAAAGCGATGAAAGCTAATTTAACCCAGCGCAGCCACATGAAGGCTGCACCACCAGGCTTCGCTGAAGCTTCGCCTCGGCAAGCAGGGTTTCACAGAGTATGACATATTCCCTTCACCTGACTTCTCCCGACGAGAGAAGGATTTCTTGGAAATCAGCTGCATGAGCCTTGCAGAGCGGGATAGAAATACATTTCAATCCCCGGTGGCAAGGCTAAAACAGCTTCGGTGAAGGGAATAGTCTCACTCCTTTTGGTTTTCTCAGTGAACTCAGTGTTCTCTAGTGAGTCACATTCCTGTAGTGAGTGACGAACGGGTGGTGAAAAAGAATTGAACCTGGAACTTGAAACGTAGAACCTGAGCGAAGCGAGCGATCGGTTGTGAGAAATCAGGTTTCATTTATAGGCACTCATTTCCCGAATGAATCTAAAGGAAAGGCTGTCATGAACAAAAACGACTTCGACATGGGTAAGATCGATATCGCGTGGTGCCCCGGATGCGGGAACTTTCCCATCCTCGAAACACTCCAAAGGACCCTGAAGGAGATGGGGATGTCACCTGAAGATGTTGTAATGGTTTCGGGGATCGGCCAGGCCGCCAAGACGCCCCATTACATGAGGTGTCACTTCTTCAACGGGCTCCACGGCCGCGCGCTGCCCGCGGCCACCGGCATCAAGGCAGCCAACCCCTCCATGATGGTCATCGTCGAGAGTGGTGACGGGGACATGTACGGCGAGGGCGGCAACCATTTCATACACACCATCAGGCGCAACCCTGATATAACCAACTTCGTCCACAACAACATGGTCTACGGCCTGACCAAGGGACAGGCCTCCCCCACCAGCAGGCTCGGCCAGGTCACGCCGGTGCAGACCCACGGCGTATTCGAGGAACCGTTCAACCCTATAGCTGTGGCCATCGCGCTCAACGCCGGCTTCGTCGCACGCGCCTTCACCCTGGACAAGGAACAGACTGGCCGGATCATGCGCGCAGCCATAGAACACAGAGGATATGCTCTAGTGGACATTCTCCAGCACTGCGTGTCCTTCAACAAAGTCAACACCTTCAAGTGGTTCCAGGAAAATACCTGGTACATCGATGAAACCCACGACCCCACAGATCGGGGCGAGGCGTTTAAGCTCGCCACAGTACAGGATGGACTGCCCCTGGGGATATTCTACATGAATGAAAACCGGGTTCCTTTCGAGGAGAGCATCCCCGCTTACCGTTCGGATGACACGCCGCTGTACGCCAGGGAAACGGATCTGAAAAAACTCGTCGCCCTCCTTGCCTCGAAGAAGTGAGGATAAAGTTAAAGGGGAAAGTGGAAGGTGGAAGGTGGAAATACAAACGCTTCGCCTGAAAAGCGGCTCCCATCTTCGCTAACACATGTCGCTCAGCTTCCCCCTTCGCCATCAACCTTCGCCAAGGCTTCGGCTGACAGGAGGCTACGGAGGACAGGATGGCGGACAAGCAGCGTAACTCTGCATCAAAGCTTTTACCGACTTTACAGGAGCGGTTGTTTTACCTCGACACCTCGTTACCTCGATACTTCGATACTTCGATACACGGGCCCGTAGTTCAGGGCCGCGCTCTCCCTCCGTTTCACCGTTTCCCCGTATCATTCCGAAGGAACAGATCTTCCTCTCCCCCTCCTGCCTGTCCCCCCGTCTTCTCTTCTGGTGTTTCATATTCTTCACCTTCCACTTTCCACCCTCTACTCCCGCCAACAGGCGGATTGGCAACATCCTTGCATGATCAGCCTGCAACAAGTAGGTCTTGAAAGGAGGGAACGATGAAATGGGTCCTGATTGTAGAGTCTTCAGAGATCGACAGGGAGTATCTGGCAAGGATAATCGAGAGGTTGGGATATAAACTATTCTCCGCTAAAAGTGGCGAAGAAGCCCTGCACTTCATGAACCAGAGTCTTCCCAACACACTCATCATGGGGGAACGTATCCCGGATTACGATCCCCTGGAGCTGGGACGCACTATCAAGGAGGATCGTATCCTGTCGAGTCCTCCCATGCTCCTTATGACATCTAATACTGATCAGTTTTTCCATGAAAAGGCCAGGCAGGCAGGGTTCGCCGAGATCGTGCAGCGACCCATGTCCATTCGCAAGTTTTTCACCAGCCTGGAGATGTGCCTTTCCAACAACCGCAGGCTGTGTATCCGCGCGCCCATGTCCTTTACGGTTCTCCTTAAACAGGGGCTAGACAAACTTTCTATGAATACTCACAATTTCGGGGAGAAAGGAATGTACATCCCAACGACGGACCCGCTGCCCGTCAGATCAGAGGTGAATCTCGAGTTCAAGCTGCCCGGTTTGCGCAACGACTTCAGCTTCCGAAGCCAGATCGTACACACTCAGGAAAGTGACACTGACGAGTTCCCGGCCGGTATGGGGATCAAGTTCCTGGAGGTCAAGCCGGCTATTGAAACAGTCTTCGGCATCTACATGGAAAACTTTCTGGCCAAGCGAATAGCGATAACGGCCTGATCCCTGGGAGTCAGCTTTTTACTATATTTATTTTTGTACACGACCATGGGCATGTGCACACAATAGTGTGCAGAAAAAAGGGTAAAGCTGTTCCCCTCACCTGACTTCTCCCATTTTCCAGCTTTTCTCAGCCTGCCCTGCTTGCCCACCGAAGCTTTACTTGTCAGTCCGTAGTTTTAACGAAGGCTGATGCGAAGGTGGGCTTGTCACCCATAGCTTTAGCGACGGGTGAAGCTTGTCGAAGGGTGACCTCAGTGCCCATCTCAGTGGTGAAAGGCCGTAATTAGCGATTCGCCTGCCCTGAGCCTGTCGAAGGGTGACTCGTGATTGGTTAAGACTTTTCGTAGGTTTCACCTCGATACTTCGACACGCTCGGCACTTACGTGCCTCAGGTTCCAAGTTCCACGTTCCATGTTCCAAGTTCCAGGTTTTACCTCAATACTTCGAAACCTCGATACTTAGATACGCTCGGCACTTACGTGCCTCAGGTTCCAAGTTCCACGTTCCAGGTTCCAGGTTTTACCTCAATACTTCGATACGCTCGGCACTTACGTGCCTCAGGTTCCAAGTTCCACGTTCCATGTTCCAAGTTCCAGGTTTTACCTCAATACTTCGATACGCTCGGCACTTACGTGCCTCAGGTTCCAAGTTCCACGTTCCATGTTCCAGGTTCCAGGTTTTACCCCCATACCCCCTTACTCCCTTACCGTTTCGCTCTGTGCCCCCACGCCCCCTCTCCCCCTCTCCCCCTCTCCCCCTCCAGCTCTTTCCCCGTATCTCCGTGTCTCCGTGTCAAACGGTTTCTCTCCGCCCTCCGCACCACGCACTCCGTACTGGGCTTCCACCTAGCTTTAATTAGCCGGAGGATGTTATATTGCAGTCATGAAAAAGCCTGCTAAATTCAAGAGTTATACTCGAAATCCTGTTTCGGATGAACCTATCGACGGATTTCGAGTCTGGTCCGAGTTATTTGACGTCGTAGTGATCGGCAGCGGGTTTGCCGGATTGGCCGCCGCCATTGAGGCGCGCGGATCGGGCGCCTCGGTGGTCGTCCTGGAAAAGATGATGGCTCCGGGAGGCAATTCCGTCATCAGTGACGGTGGCATCGCCGCAGCAGGAACATTTCTCCAGGAAAAAGCCGGGTACCAGGACTCACCGGAGCTCATGTATGAGGACATGATGAAGGCCGGGTTGGGGCTTAATTACCCCGATCTTGTCCGCGAAGTGGCCGAAAGATCCAACGAAGTTTTCCAGTGGTCCATCGACTTCCTCGGCGTCGAGTACATGGACAGAGTGGATCACTTTGGGGGCCACTCCGTGCACCGCTGCTACACTGCCGCCAACAGGACCGGTGCGACCATCATCAATCGGCAAATTGAAAAGGCAAAGGAGATCGGTGTCGAGATCAGGCTGGGGGTGTTCCTCAGCTCCTTTATTCTGGACCGGAACGGCAGGGTGATCGGCGTGAGCGTGCGCGAAGGTTACGTTCACCGGGATCCGGGCAGAGGAACCGACGAATCCATCAAGGCGAACAGGGCGGTCATCCTGGCCACCGGAGGCTTTGGCAGCGATGTTCCATTCCGGGTTTCCCAGGACCCACGGCTGACGGAGGAAATAGACACCACCAACAAGCCGTTCACCACCGCTGAAGCTCTCAAGGAGGCGCTCAGGATCGGGGCCGCTCCCGTTCATCTGTCACACATACAACTCGGTGCGTGGGCCTCCCCCGACGAGAAGGGTTTCGGCGTTGGCCCGGTCTTTTCCGACTATATAGTGTTCCTGTACGGGATCGTCGTGGATCCGGCGACCGGGAAGCGGTTCATCAATGAACTTTCTGACAGGAAAATACTCTCAGACGCACTCCTCGAGATCGGGCACCCATGCCTCGGGATCGCCGATTCAAAGGCGGTCGAGTCCCAGGGATGGGATCTTAGCCGCGGTTTGAAGAAAGGCGTGATCAAGAAGTTCGACCGTCTTGAAGAACTCGCCGAGGCTTACGGGATTCCAGCAGACGAATTGGAGGCAACAATCGCACAGCACAACGATCACGTTGAGGAGGGTATTGATCGTGAGTTCGGGAGGCAAGTCCTGCCCGACGCTGCCCCCATCGCACAACCTCCTTTTTACGGGATGCGCCTGTGGCCCAAGGTCCACTTCACCATGGGGGGCGTCCAGATCAACATCAGGGCGCAGGTCATAAACCTTGACCAGGAACCGGTGAAAGGCCTGTACGCTGCCGGGGAAGTTACCGGCGGCGTCCACGGGGCTTGCCGCCTGGGCAGCTGCGCCATAACGGAATGCCTGGTCTTCGGCCGGATCGCCGGCAAGAACGCAGCGGGGGAAAGAGCTGGTGCCTAGTTAAGGCTCAACCCGATCCTGAACCCTATTTTTCAAAATCCGGTGTCGGGTGTCGGGGATCGGGTGTCAGCAAAACCGCTTTTTCCTGGTCCCTGAAACCTGACCCCTGAAACCCTTACTTTCAGACAGTTCTGAAAAGAGCTGTGCGTGTTGCCGATCAACCCTTGCGCGTGGGAAAGACCAGTTGTCCTCCGTTGAATCCGGTAATGCCCGCCAATGGCGCCATGAGAATCATGATCCCGTAATAAAACAGGCCGACCCCCTCCTTCGCAACCGGACCCGGGACTCGCATGATCAGACAGATCGCTTCCAGCACCACCATGGCCACCGACAGACCAATGAGGTTTCTGATCCTCAGAGACAGCCTGAACTGGTAGTTCACCCACCAACTGACAACCCCTGTGACAATGGTGACGGGTGTAAACACCGAAGCGAGAACGAGCATGAGAAAGGCGATTTTTTCGTGGTCGACTCCGAAAAGGCCCGGGAACAGGAGGTCGATTCCGGTGAAGATGCTGGCCGCGGTAAGGTATGCTATGGGGAAGTGAACCGTCGCCGGGTGGGTATGCCGTCGCAGGGAAGGAAACCGCTGGAATATGGATTCGAGAAAAGGCGGGATGTAACCTTCAGCGGGGTCCCTTTTCAGGATACCCACGGCCTTGATCCCGGGCCGGTCAAAGACATCGCCCCCGTGGGGCGCGCTTCCCATCTGCTCGGTTAAATCGTTGCCGGGCAGGTGCCGATTGAAATGAGAGCACTTGTTCCAAAGGCCGCTTTCAGAAACATCATATACTGTGCCTCCGAAGGCCACGTAAACCGGTTTCCCATCCTGGCCATCGAACTCAGCCAGTTCTTGTAATGTGAATTCCCGCATTCTGTCCATAGCGTCCCCTTAAAGGATATTCAACCAGATTCGCGTGGGAAGTGAAACGCTCGGGAGGTGTGTTGATAGTCACCACGTCGAATGTAGAGATTTATACTGCTGTTATCCTGTGTGTACCTGAAGCGTCAGAGTGATTTTTGTTATTTCAAGAGCAATCCCCGGTGTCGGAACACTTTAATTATTGCTTATTATTGATGACTTCGCAAAAAGTCATCAATGCGGCCCGGGTGGGGCGCCCAAATCAATGACCGGCATTGTAAGTCATTGATTTGTAAGGAAAGCGAAAACCACGCTTTTCGCTTTCCGAGGAGCAAAAAGCCACGAATGGACTTTTTGCGACCCTATCAACCTTGATGACTTCGCAAAAAGTCATCAATATTGATTTCCTCCCCTCTTTCTCCGAGGTTTCCGTAACGGTGATAATTGACGCTGACGCTCTGTTCCTTCAAGTAGTGCAGAAGCTCCAGTCGACCCTCCATCATTACCCTGTCACGTGCCACATGGACGCCGTGTTTAGCCGCGGCCGAGTACACTTCCAGAGGAACCCGATCCGGCGCCGCATACCGGATACGGTCAAAGTTCGGGACTGTTTCGATGAGATCGGCGTCGCTCTGCCGAAGAACCTTGGAACCGCCGGTTATTTCCATGCCCTGTGAACTTTTAAGGAAGTCCGGGATGGTTACCGCGAGTTCCGGCGGGAGGCTGATCGATATCCGGCAGCAGGCTATGCGACCCGCAGCTACCCTTGCCAGAACATCAAAAAGACTGTCATCTATATGCACCCGAACCACTACATTTCCCGCAGGAAGATATCTGAGGATGTTATCCTGCCCGCGCAGGGAAAAATAATCTCTTTCGCGGTTAAACTCCACTTCCGCCTTGTACAGGTAGCTTCTGATGGCCTCCACGGTCCGGTCCAGTTCGTCGCAAGGTTCATCCTCCGGGCCATCTTCCGCTCTACCTTTGATCCTGTCCTCCCAACCAGGTTCTAATATTCGCAGGCCGTTCCCGGTGTCCGGAGGCCCGGTCACTGCCACACTCGTCTGCTCAGTTTCCATAAACTGGGCTACGTAATTGGGGCCTCCCACCTTGGTACCCGCTCCGATAACGGACTTCCCCATTCCGCCGAAGGGTTGGCGCAGCACAACGGCTCCCGTAGTACCCTTGTTAACGTACAGGTTCCCGGCCAAGACCTGAGATCGCCACTTTTCGTGTTCGCGGGGGTCCAGGCTCTCTATGGCTGATGTAAGTCCGTACCCGGTCATGTTGACGATCTCAATCGCGTGGTCGAGGTCCTCGGCGCACAGGACCGAAAGGACAGGGCCAAAGAACTCGGTCATGTGAGAATAGGAACCGGGACTCACACCCCATTTTATCCCGGGGGTCCACAAATGAGGGTTATCACCTATATTCCTGGGCTCCAGCGCCCATGTTTCTCCGTCGGCCAGATCGGTAAGGGCTCTCATAAGGTCCCTGCCGGGAGGCCGGATCAGCGGACCCATCTGGTTCTCCAGGTTCCAGGCTGAACCTGTCCGGAAACTTCGGGCGGCGTCCACGAGCTGTCTTTTGAAGGTAACATCTTCGCACACCTCCCGCTCCAGGACGAGGAGGGAGGTGGCGGAACACTTCTGGCCTGTATTGCTGAACGCCGAGAAGACCACGTTCCCCACCGCCTGGTCTCTGTCCGCCATGGCTGTGACGATAGTGGCGTTCTTTCCACCGGTCTCGGCCATCAGGCACAGATCCGGTTTGGATTTGAGGATACTCATCCCGGTATCGGTGCCGCCGGTAAAGATCACAAAGTCCGCGTCCGGGTGGTTGGTCAGCTTCCTGCCCACGTCGGCCCCGTCACACGGCAGGAACTGGAGCACCTTCCTGCTCACCCCAGCCCTCCAAAAGCACTGGCATACCTGCCAGCCGACAAGAACGGCGGTGGATGCCGGTTTGAAGATGACCGTGTTGCCTGCCGCGAGGGAGGCCAGGATGCCTCCAGCCGGAATCGCGATGGGGAAATTCCACGGTGATATGACAACCCCGACACCCTTGCCACGGCATGAAACTCCCTTCAGTTCGTCAAAAGTTCCCACGGACCAGGGATAGAATTCGGCGAAGTCCACCGCCTCCGAAACCTCGGGATCGGCCTCGGTAAAAACTTTCCCTGTCTCGGCAGCCGCCGCTCCGATGAGGTCCCCTCTGGACCTGCGCAATTCGTCGGCGACCCTGGATAGCACCTCGTGCCGTGCCGCCCGATCCATTTTCCGCCATCCATCAGTGTCGTCTCGGGCCGCCGACATGGCATGCGACACATCCATATTGTTGGCCAAGGCAAAACGGACGACGCACACCTCCTCCCCGAAGCGGGAAGGGTCCTTCGATTCCCTGATATCCCTGCCGTCGTAAACTTCGCGCCCGGCCAACACGAGGGGCACCCGAACCGGGGCATCTTCCGGTCCCGTCAACCATTTCTCTCTGATTCCCTCTGCCCATTTCCGGTTGGATGAAACTGACCAGTCCGTATCCGGCTCGTTGCTGAACCGGTCTGTATGAAAAGTCCCTATCCTGCCCTGGAACTCCTCAACTGCCCGGTTCTGCCGGCGGTGGGAACGCACATCCACACTATTACGCCTTCTCCATGAGGTGACGAACTGGGCTTTGAGTTCGTTCCATTCTCCAGAACCTGATTTCAGCGTGGGCGCGTACCTCAGGAAGTTACCGCGGCCCGTGTTCTCATCAAGGCGGCGAAAAAGGTATGATATGGCGTTAACGAACTGTTCGTGCCTGGCCACCGGCGCGTACAGAAGGATGTCGTTTACATCCTCGGCGACAGCCTTTCGGACGTTGTCCGCCATACCCTCGAGCATCTCGATGGAGAGGTGTTCTGACACCCCATTTCGGGAGGCCAGCCGGTAGGCGCAAGCCAGATCGAAGATGTTGTGCGAGGCGATCCCCAGACTGACCGCCTTGATATTCTCGGGGCGCATCCCGTATTGAACCATACGTATAAAATTGGCATCCGTATCGGCCTTGGTTCCAAAAGGAGCCAGGGGCCAGTTTCTTATGGAGGATTCAAGGCGCTCCATCTCCATGTTGGCGCCCTTGACGATGCGTATCCTGATGGGACTTCCGCCGGCGGCTGTCCTCTCCCTTGCCCATTCTGTCAGCTCCCGCTGAATGGCCATCGAATCGGGGAGATAGGCCTGAAGAGCGATACCGGCCGGGTATTTCAGGAACTCGTCTCGGTCCAGAGTTCTTCTGAACACCGCCGCTGTCAACTCCAGGTCACGGTATTCCTCCATATCCAGGTATACGAATCTCGGCACTTTTGTGCCGTCTTTCCTCGTGAAAGAACCAGTTGCAGCTGCCCTGTACAGCGTTGACTGGCGATCTTCAAGGAGAGCGACGGTGTACTCGAAAGCCAGAGGCTGGATCTGTGAGCAGAGGGTGGAGATCTTAACAGAGATGCATTCCACCGAGGGGTCATTGAGATCCTCCAGGTATAGCATCAGGCGGTTTAAAGCCGCGTCCTCGCCCAGGATAGCCTCCCCGAGGTGGTTGATGTTCATCCGTACCCCTTCCATCGCCCGCTGTTCGAGGTGTGCGTGGAGGAGGTCTCTTTCCCCAGGCAGAATCCAGCCCGAGGCCTCATCCATGATCCTTTGAATTACCGCAGGGACGAGCAGGGCCGGGAGGTATGGGCCGAGAACCATGAAAGTTTTTGCGAGAAACCTTTCAGCGGGTGAGAAAAAACGCGGAATCCCGAACCGGTCGAGGATATATCGGATCTGATCCGCGGCCCGCGCGTGGTTCTTTGAGCGAAAGCCCTGATCGATGAGCTTGGAAAGGACGACCTTATCCATGGGATGGGCGATCAATCGAGCCATCCGGATCTGCATTTTCCTTTCGGTGGGGGTCATCAACCGGTCCGCCCGCCTCAGCCACGTTTCTGCCTGCGCTACTGTTTCCTCAAGGAGGCTCTCATCAGGTTTTTCGTCCATGTCTTAAATTATAAGGGTAATATTTATTTTGTGCACCGCGGGGGTCCACCGGTATATTGGGCAAGTAACTCGCATAAGGGATCTTTCGGGTATTTGGGTCAAATTTGATAGGGTCGCAAAAAGTCCATTCGTGGCTTTTAGCGAGGCGGGGGATGGTGTTTATTTCACCCCCATTCCATCCCTTGGTCGCACGCTACGCATACACCCTGCTTTATCGTTGGACATTGGTCTGTTCTCTCCATCTCTCCCCCTCTCCCCCTCTGCCCCCACTCCCCCTCTTCCCCCTCGCCCCCACTCTCCCACTCTCCCA
>Ga0114923_10001310_pt1 | contig 17367 bp, 49 predicted proteins | sample SumtaG_FD_89578 | JGI IMG/M metagenome (GOLD analysis project Ga0114923, IMG submission 89578) | Deep subsurface microbial communities from Indian Ocean to uncover new lineages of life (NeLLi) - Sumatra_00157 metaG | ecosystem: Environmental > Aquatic > Marine > Oceanic > Sediment | place: near...
CGACATACCGCACAAAATATGCCTGACATAGAGATGCGGGCACCTCGGGAGACTGCCTGCTAAACAATCTAGTCAATAACAAAAGTTCTGAGCTTTAATTGATAGCTCGACAACCAAGCAACGGCCACCAAGCAGTTGAAACAGACGAAGCTGGTCGGAAACGTGAGGTCGCTTGGACGGTGTTGCGATTGACCGCAAGACTACAATAGTACCGCAAAGTAGCTCCGCGGAGCGAAATAGGCGGTGCCTTGAGTTTCCTTGAAAACAAAATCTGCCCTATGCGCTGTCCGGTTTGGCCGCGGCTGCTACGGGGTAGGCAGTCGGGTTATCTATTGAAGCTTAGAACTGATTATCTGAGGGGCAAGTGGTCGAGGGTTAGGGTAACCGCCCTTTGACTTGGAAGGTTCCATGCAGTTTCCCGCACTCAGCGCAAAGGTTTGGTGCCGACAGTGGGTAACCTAGAGCATCTGCTCGACCAAGTTTATGAGCGCGGAAGTGAGCTACTTTTCGCCGGGGTGGGGTCGCAAGACCTACTGTGGGCCGCTTGCTCTTTTGATAATCACTTTCGAGCTGATAACAGCGGATAATAGGCAACGTCTTCTAACAGGTAAGCGCCCTAAAATTACATCACCTGTGCAACGATGGCCCGCTGGTCAGTTCGATTATAAAAGCACAAAGCCGCTTGGTAACGCGGGCACTCTGCTGGGCATAACAAGATGCGAACGGAGACCGATTACACAGATGGACTCGCAGATGGAGCAGCGCCACCAAGCACTTTATAAAAGTTTTAACTGTCAGGCACTTCCTCGTCCCATCACGGCGAGTCGTGTTGTCGGCGTATGGACGGCAACGTTTCGAGCATAGTTTCCTGACAGAACGTTTTCGAGCAAGCGGATTCTCCAACCCAACATCCTAAATAGCGGGTGAATGGGGATTCAAAGCCTTGAGTTTAGGTGCTAGGCAGCTTGCTTGGACATTTTATACATTTTCGTGGGGAAGGGCAATGCTAACCTCTACGGGCTACGACCAAGCCGCATGGGTGTAGATGTTTGTTTCATGGTGGTCTACGCGCTGTAGTTAGTACCCGAAAAGATGACAGGCAAAGAGGAAAGCGCAAAGGTAAGTCCTGAGCATCGGCAAACTCTCTGGAAGTGGAGAGCGAGTACCCACGGCGCGTTTTGATAGCTCGGTGTCATGCGTATCAAGTGATGCCCTCTCTAGTAGGACTCTGACATGGGGGTCGGAGACCGAACGATGGGCAGAGCTTGCCCCGTGTGTGGCGAGTGAGGTAATGTGGAGTGGAGAGGAGCCGGATTCTGTCGGCGTGTAACTCAGCCAGCTATCAATTGATTTTGCCTTGAGGAAGGGAAGTGGTAGGGGTTTTCGCCCCGCATGTTCGCTGGTGTTACAGACACCAGAAACTATAGGTCACTAGGTACTCAAGGATTCGGCGGGTTAAATTGGCAAAGGGGGTCGCCCAGACCTCAATCAAGGTTCGATTCCTTGCGCCGCCTCTATATGTTTTGAGCTAGCAAGCTCCCGCGTTCGGCAACGCCGGTAAAAGCAATGCCTGGATACTACTGGAGGGTAAGTCTGCTTGGGAGGCAGGGGTTGAAATACCCCGAGAGTCTAAGTGGCGAGACTACCACAGACGGGTACAATAGTTGCGCGGCGCGGTGTCAGGGCGTTTGTACGTGACACGCTGACATGTCCCAGTCAGAATAGGGACATCTAACTGCTAGGTTGGTAAGCGACAAAGCAATGAGCAGTCTTTTGGGAGTAGCTGTCCCACTACACTGAGAGCAGCTTTTAAGTGCTATCACTAGATTAAACCTGGAGGTAGCTTGTTAGCTCAAACATTTTGCAGTCCCTCCCCACACGGGAGCTTACCAGATTCCGCGACGGCGGTAGCGAGTGGGTCAACTGTGGGCCTTGGGACTGCCCGGTTTCAACAATGAGGGGGTTGATGACATGACCGAAAGAAAATACGACCCGTTCACATGTAGAGGCGAGCTTACGGTTAGAGACACGCCATACAAGGGTCTAAAACGTTTCTGTACGAAGGCCAAGAAAGCGTTTACTATTGCGCTCGACAGGCCAAAACAAAGAAGGTAACAAACCAGCCAAAGTCGGGTCTACTGCTAAAAGACAACATGGCTCCCTACCTGACGGGAAGTTGTCTGAGTATGGTAAGTAGAACGTATGGAAGGCGCTTGGTAACTACTTCTACTGGAGGAGATAACTGACGGTACACAAATCGCCAGTAGGTAGTGAAAGCTATTACGCAGGTTATAGCGCTACGACCAGCCGCATGGCTTGGGAGCCGAAAAGGAGTGAGAGACATGACTGAAATCACTACGCATTACAGGAAGTTGCATGGTGAGCTTGAAGGCAAGGTCAGTGTCTACTACGAAGACAAGGGAGTCCACGGGACTCTGTACGCTCAAAATTACGGAGAGCTGTATCGAGCTACGCGGTTTCTCGCATTACGCAGGCTTGACAAAGATGCGTTTTTTGCGACACTGGCAGATAAGCACGGAAAGGAAAGGGTGGTGAGTTAGTTGCTTACCAAGAGACTTACAAAGAAACATTTCGAGCAGGTAGCAAGCGGTTTTAAGAAGCAGCTTTGGGACAAGAACCACAGGCTCCAAGCGGCTACTGTCTTTGTTGAATTAGCCCAAGAGCTAAATCCCAAGTTTGATTCGTTCAAGTTCTACGAAGCTTGCGGATTGGTTGACCGAGCGGCCTAACCAGCCGCTCTTTTTCTTATCTAGGGGGTGAGAAACAAATGAGAGGATGGAAGCTAGCAATAGCTATCTTTGCCGGTTTCTTCATTTTTACGGGGATACTCGCCGCCATTGGCGGAAGCGTTGAGGAGCCTGTTCAGACAGAAACCAAGCAAGAATCTGTGGCTACTGAAAGCGCGGAAGAAATCGAAGAGATAGAAGACTACACCGTTGAGCAAACGGAAGAACGGAAGTTAGTCTCTGATATTTACAACGAGGCAGAGCTTGGTATGTCCGAAGAGGACATTTGGCGTATTGCGGGGGAACCGAGCATTACCAGCCAAGCGGAAGTTGAAGGATTCGGGAACTGTCTGGAGCTGATTTACTCAGATGGGCATTCGCTTGATAACGTCACCATCATGCTAGACGATGGAATCGTAACCATGATAGTGCTTGGTGAGTTTGACGGTGACCGGATAGCTGTTAAGTCGAAGATGTAACACAACGCGGTGAGCAGGTTAATCCCTGCTTGCCGCTTTTTTGTTGGTTGACTTTTGTGACTCACACGCTATGATATGCGCGAGGGAGGTATAAAATGAATGAGATTCAAGCCTTTGTTGTCGTCTTTTGTGTTGTCTATTTGACAGTGACGATAACGATAGATAAGTTTATTCGATGAAGGGAGAGCCATGAAAAGATTCACAGTGAAAGAGATAGAAAAGATGGCTAAGGACTTAACCGTCACACGACCACAGTTCGGAGACCGAGCGCATAATAGCGCATTACAAACAATGGTTGAACGAGCTGAGTTGCTTGCCAAAAAAGAAGAATTGGAAGGCGATTTGGAAGAGAACAATGTGGTCTCTATTGACAAGAACAAACGCAAGGGAGGTAAATAATGTTTAAGTTCATCCTAAAGCTCATTGTAAACGCGCTGGTCTATCTGGCATTTATGGCAGTGATGTGGCTAGCAATGATTTGGCTCTTCCTACAAGGGCTACGGTTCTGGGGGGCGAGTATATGAGCAAGCGAACACCCGAAGAGGAACAAGCGCATTTTGACATGCGCCAAACAGAAAGTAATGCCTACTGGGAAGAGAAATCAACCAGTAGCTTGCTTCAAGAAGTTGAGGACAGAATGCGCGGGTGTGCTAAGCCTTTGTGCTATGCTTGCGAGAATACCAACCAGCTAGTGAAAGTCCTGAGAGGACGTTTCGATACGGAGGTTCTGGACAAAGTGCTAGAAGAACCAAAGTATGCTCGAAGAGAGTACGGTTCGATACTAGAAAACAAACCATCTAAGGGTAGGAGGTGATTAAATGGGCACAAGAGGTGCGATTGGTTGGCACAAAGATGGAGAGGACAAGATAGCGTACAACGGTATGGATAGCTACCCATCATATCTGGGAGTCAGTATGTTGAAGTATGCTGGCAGAGGCTTGGTATCTTTGAATGCTGACTTTGATGATACCCAAATCATAGATGACGAAACGAGACCGACCAAAGAACAGATAGAGCGTTGTATCGCGCATGAATCTGTTGACTTGTCGGTGAGCGAACAAAACGAAACGGACTGGTACTGCCTATTGCGGAACGTTCAAGGTGACTTGGAGGGAACCGCTGACTTAGGGTACATGGTAGACTACTCTCAGTTTCTAAGAGACTCAGTGTTTTGTGAATGGGCCTACATAGTCAACCTTGACACGGAGATGCTTGAATGTTATTCAGGCTGGCGCGACAAAAAGCCGTCAGGTCGATATGGCGAGATTACCCAGGAAGCTATCGACCATCAGCTCGCCGGTTACAGTGGCAACGTGTACTACGGGGTGGGTCTGCTCAAAGCATACCCGCTAGCTGAGTTGCCGGACGAGGAGGCCTTTGTAGAGGAGCTTGACAGACTGGCCCAAAGATGACAAAATAGTAACTAGCTCGGCAAGTAGACGAGGAGAAGGGGTAGCCCACCCAATAAGGGCGTAGAAACGCTCCCAAGCTTGCCGGGTTTAGGCTTACCCAAGTTTGGTAAGGGATTCGATACTGGGTTGAGAATGACGGCAAAGGTCGTTGGATTCATAAGAGTGCATCCCCCTTCCCAAGTTTGGGTATTTTATGTTATCATGTAGCTCACAGGGCAGAGCCAGAGAAGTCAAACGATATTGTAGCTCCAAAACTACAGTAAATTTGCCCCTCAATTTTCTGGTTCTGTCACTGTCTTTGCTCTATAGTTCAATGGTAGAACGCTCGGTTGTTACCCGAGAGGTTATTGGTTCGAGTCCAGTTGGAGCAGCGAGCAGGTCAGGAAAGTAAACGGAGGATGGGCACTTATGTCCGCTATAGACCGCTAAGAGATACCCCACCCGCCTGCTCACCTTTGACATAGCAGCTCACTGTGCTATACTTCCCGCGAGGTTAGAACCTACCAAGGGAAGCTTGCCTGAACCAAGCACCCAATCTGACTTTGTACGTTTACTATGAGAGGGGGATAGCTCCGAAAAGCTGGCAAACAAAACCTAAGTTGCTTGCAGGACATATTAAACGGAGAGGCTTATCGCTTAGCAGCGTGGTCTCTCTGTTTTTATGGTTGATATTCTATATCTATATGCTAAGCTGGACGAAATCAGACAAGAGGGGCGAATCATATGACAATGGGAAAACGAGCGAGAACAAAGAAGAAAGAAGGACTTCCGCCAGTAACTTGTCGAAGGGCCATAGAGCGCGGGGGCCGAGTCGAACCGCTTAAAATGCACGACAGAGAGCTAGTTGAAGAGAATGCTTGGCTCAAAGTGCAGCAAGAACGTTTTAGGGGGCGCGTCTGATGGTCGAGTATAAAAAAGTGAGTGAGGACAGTTTCTCCACTGGTCGGTCGATTCCACAAGCGGAATTAACAGCTGAGTGCTGGCTTGTCCAAATGGCTGGCTTAGAGAGATGCGAAACCTGTGAGTTCGTTGACACGGAAGAGTGCGGCGGCGTGGATATTCGCAAGACCGGCAAAAACGAGAAGGGGCACAAAGTACCGCTTGGTGATTCGCTATGACCACACGTACCTACACGGCATATCTAACGCTCGAATCTGACAACGATGTGGATGACGAGCAAGCACTAGACCTTTTGCTCGAAACACTTGCCGAGTCTGAGGTAGATGGGACGGACATAGAACTGGTCGCTACCCATGTACCCGAGCGATTTAATGAAGATGAATGGCGCGATTGTTGGGGCGGGGGCTATGAGTGATGGCAAGCATATTAAATGGCTGGAACTATATAGACGGGTACGCAAAGACATGGCACCCGCACCAAAACCCCATAGCAAACGTGGATATGGGAAGTCCAACAGACAAGCAGCTAAACATGATATTCGAGAGGGACGACGAACCGATGAATGAGCCGGTTGAAGAGTACAAGCACTGTGGTTATATGTCCCAAGCTTTACGACGAAAAGAAATTGACCAATCGGTTGAAATCTGTTTGGCTGTACTTGAGAAAAAACAGTTTGACACGATTGCATTCCGCGGTATGAGTGGAGCGCTGATTGCGCCGATAGTAGCGCACTGGTTACAGAAAGAGGTCATAATGATTCGCAAGAAAACGACAGAACTGACCCACAGTAACCACCTTGTCGAAGGATATATAGCCGCTAAAAAGTACGTGATTCTGGACGACTTCATACAGGGCGGCGGCACTGTTCGAGAAATAGTGAGCCGAGTTAAGGAGTTCACATCGGTAGCCGAGATTGTCGGCGGTGTCTTCTATGCTCAAGAGAACACGCCCTGGTACACTGCTAAAGCACTAAAGGAAAGGACATGTGATTACTGATGACGAAATTCGGAGACACTGTACCAGTCAAAAACTGGCGAGAGTTCATTGTCGGAATTGCTTGGTGTCTGGGCTGGATGGCACTAGTACTTGGTGGCGTGTACGTGTATCACAATTACTTTGAGAAAGCACCCGTGATAATCGAAACACAAACGTCCACCGCGACCCGTTCAATCTTTGACGGGACGATATTCAAAGGAGAGTGATTGAGATGACAACGCCTAAATTCTGTCCCAAGACAGGAAGAGAGTTGGAAGACAACACCGTAGAAATAGACGGTAGAAAGCTAGCGTGTTGTGACTTGATAACGTGCCCGAACTGGGGCAAGCTATGTGGACACTGGCAAGACGCTATGGATGCAGTCGAAGAGCTAAACGAGTGCGGAGATACGTGCGGCGACATTTGTTGCGCTGACTTAGAACCCGACGACGACTTAGCTTGTGGATGTGAGAAAGAATGACAATTGAAGAAGCAAGAGAGTACTTGGAGGGGCTAGACTTCAAAGTCAATAAACAGCTCCGCAGAAACAGCGAAGACGAAGACTGGCAACCCTTTGGTTGGCAGACAGACAAGGGTGATAGCCATATCAAGTTCAACAATGACGACGACCTGATTGGCTTTGCCAGAGCAATCGAGAGGGTGATGACTCTATGAAAATCAAGATAGAAGTATACGGAGCGCTCTGTGAACTGTCAGAGTTCGAGATTAACGGAGTGGACGCTTACTGGGAAGACTTTGGAGAGAAGTATGACGACGAACCAGACGAGGCAGAACCCTATGGTTGCGGCGACATGCGTTTTTTCAAGAAGTTTCCAAAACAGGAAGTGCTTGATAAGTATGATATCAGCCTGACAGAGTACGAAGTCATCTGCTACAAGTTAGGCGACTTGCTATCGTTTGGTAACTGTGGGTGGTGCGTATGAGACCCGTATGGCAAGACTATTTCATGCAGATAGCAGAACTGGCAGCAACGCGGAGCCAGTGCCATTCACGGCAAGTCGGCGCTGTCATAGTCCAAGGACTACACGTTATTGCCACGGGATACAACGGTGTCCCGTCAGGAATAGAGCCTTGTGCCGGTTGCTTGAGGAAGACATGTGCAGCTGGAAACGGTTACGCAGTCTGTCCCGCTGTACACGCGGAAGCTAATGCAATCGCGCAAGCCGCCAAGCTTGGGGTGTCCACTTACAAGGCGCACATCTACACGACCTACGTTCCCTGTAAGGATTGCGCTGGGTTGCTTATCAACGCGGGGATTCGTACATTGGTCATCCGTAGTGAACCGAACGCCCCGGCATTCTTGCCGGGCAACTTAGCACACAAACTAATCAATGAAAGTGGACTGGGAGTGATAAAGATATGATATCTACAATGGACAAGGCAACAGCTCGCTTGATGGTTAAAGTCCTAAAAGCAGTGTACAATCGCTTGGACGATGTGGGCGTTAGCTACATGCCAACAGCACCCATCACGGAAGCGTTCGATGCACGGTTCGTTGTCCGTGTGAGTAAAGACAATGCAGTTACCAACCTCTTTACAGTTGAGGAATGCTTAGAGACAATAAAGGAGTGGACTGACTGATGGCAGTGATTAGAAATATCAAGGGAGACTTTTACACAATTTACAAGTACGACATAGCCGGTAGTGGTGCCCACAGAGCTATCGGGATTGACTTACCTGTGGCGGCTAAACTACTGAGCGTCAAAATGCAAGATGGCAGAATAACGTTGTGGGCAGCTGTTGACCCCGATATCAAAACAGAAACTCGCAAGTTCTGGGTACTGGGAACCGGCTGGGGCATACCCAAAGGCATAGCCCTAGTCCCGCTCGATACGGTCATTGATGCCTTTGGGTACGTTTGGCACGTATTTGTGGAGGCTGATATTGATGCCCGTTAGTGTACAGATTACACTAGTGCTATTGATTTTCTTGCTCGGGGGCTGTATCGGATTCCTCATAAGCAATGAGCTGACGATACGTGACCTGCGAAGAATGAGAGAAGCATTGATAAGAGGGGAGCTAAGACCATGATAGACCCCTTTGCAGTCAAGTGTCCATACTGTAAGACTAGCGTAGGGATGCTGGCGGTCGGTTACTTGACATGGATGTGTCTTATCTGCGGTAATACGTTCCGCTTTAACGAAGACGGGGAATCAGAGAAGGAGGAGAGCGCGTAATGGGTTGTTTTGATGAAATTACTATCCGCTGTCCTAAGTGTGGGTATCATGTACTTGAGCAATCAAAGGCGGGAGATTGCACCATGAGCATGTATCGACTCGAAGAGGCACCAACCGCAATACTGGCTGACCTTGACGACAAACAAATACAATGCTCTGACTGTGGTTACATACTCCACATTCATGTTCTAAAGCCGCAGGTGATAGTCACATGAGCAATCACTACCTTGAGTTTGCTATACGGTGTGACGACAGAGAGGCTAGATGTAACAAGAGAAAGGACGCTTACCAGATATTCGACCAGTGGGTGAGGGATGCAGACAGAACGGAAGTTATCCTTGTCCGCATTGATACAGCTGAGGAGGTGCTAGATTCTAATGAGTGGGCAAAGTAAAGTCTGGGTACATGATATCGACACGGCAAGAGAGCTGTTGAGATACTGTGGCTATCCCGTGTACGAAGCTAAGTGGGTAACACATGGGGGCGGAGCCTTGCAAGACTTCCAAACGGACGAAGAGGTTATAGAGTTCGCCCAAAAAATGCAAACCAGCATTGACGACCGTATCGAAGAGATGTGCGGGAGCGAATCAAACTTTGAGGACATTATGCGAAAGATTGGGTGGTTGGAAGATGACTGAGTACCAAGCTGACACTATCAGAGTGGCTAAACTAAGCTGTATAGTCCTGCCGAACGGAGAGATACTTTGCGGCGGAGAGTCTATCGGTTTCATGGACAACAAGAGACCAAGTTTCTCTGACCGCAGTAGAAAGCTGGGAGAATATATTGAGTTCTTAGAGGAGGGGCCAGCGGAATGACGTTCTTAGCAGAGACAAGGAACGAGTGCGGAGATTGTCGTTGTCGTCTATGCGAGCGAACAGTCTCTTGTCTGTGGTGTGCTGCCAAAGCGCTTTACGGAGAGAGCTTCATACCGCCATGTGAGGAGGAATCGGAATGAAAGAACTGATATTCCACGGCAAGAATCTATCCCGTAGTAGATGTGGTCTCTGTACTCTCTTTCGAGAGGCTGGTTACTGGTGCAATGCAAGTATGCGGAACCCAGTATTCTACAACACGCCCGTCATGGGTTGCGAGTGCTTTGATGACAACGGAGAAAAGATAAGGGGGTACGACTATGAATAAGATTATGAAAACTAAGTGGGACGGCTTTTTCTGGGGTGCTTGGAGCGCCAGCATTGTATGGTGCATTGTTTGGCTTGTGGTGAGTCTTCATGGTTGAGAACTGTGATAGTTGCCGATTTAGCAAGCGCACTATTATCATATTTTGTCGTCGCTACCCACCCGTGTTTGGGCCTAATCACGACAGACACGCAGAGGTAGGCGGAGCTATGTGGTGCGGAGAATACAAAGAAGCAGTAACCTACGTGGTTAGAAAGGAATCAAAATGACTAAGGAAGCGAAAGTCTGCTGTTCGCCCGAGCATTACTGTTGTGGCATAGAGTGTGACGTTTGCGACGATTGCAAGTGCTTTGACTGTAAGGTGTCTTGCCTTATGTGTTACATTGGTTACAAAGAGTCACAAAACTGTAAGGGGGGAGAGTAATGGCACCTATGCGGGAAGCTGAGCTAAAAGCTTTTTGGGCTGAATACCGATGCTATGTTTGTGGACAGTTTCTACCCCATTACCCTGATTGGAGAAAGGTAGACAGTTACCAAGCACCACAAGGTATGGGTTGGGATAACTACCTAGATGAACCAGAGTATGTACTTGCTCATAAAAAGTGTTGGAGGAAAACGTTATGAGATACTGCCCGAAGCATGGCAAAGTGATTGCAGTTGCACACTGGATAGAGAATAAGGCTGGTGGCATACCCTTCACAGTAGCGCGTGGTCACTGGGGTCGATGGCTCTGTCCGCACTGTGGAACGTATGCTAGAGCAAGCAAGCCTGCGGCAGAGCCGCGTGGCTATGATGCTTATGAGGAGGGACACCCAAATAGCTGACCCTTGACACTGAGGGTTGAGTCCTGTTATGCTTAGCTAGCAATCCCACATTGTACTGCTTGACCAGAATGCCGGAGGAAGCACTGGCCGCAGGGTTCCAAGGAAGGACAATCATGTCCTAAAGAGATAGCAAGCTCGTTTCGAGCTTACGCGCTACCAGAGAGAAACAGCGTAGCGACTACTTCCCCTTAAACACATCTGGTCACGGATATCTATAGTTGAGAACGGTTGTTCTCAGATTACAGTACGCATTACACTAATCATTTTAGAGCGCGACTTTATTGTCGCTTTGAATACGACTTGGCAGTTCACAAGCCTATTCTTAGTTAGCTTTGTGTGATGACAAAGCGTAACTCACCAGACAAGCTACCGAAAGGGACAGGGGGGAACAGGCAAATATCGTGGACTTAACGTGCAGAGCATTCGATATATTGTGCAGGTGCTTGATTGTTGTATTATGCCAGTAATGGATACGATTTGGCAGTTCACAAATCTATCTAATAGTTAGTTTTTTATGGTGCAAAAAACGTAACAATGTGATAGGATGCACGTATGAAAGGATTTAGGTATAGAGATGGTGCTGAGTATATAGCAGTTGCTTTGCTGTACATCGGTTTTCTAATTGTGCTGGTGACACTATGTACTCGGTAAGCAACCACGTTCACTGTGGCTGTTACATCGAAACGTTGGGGGGTGCAGCAATGCAGAATAAATATGATGCAGAACCAATCCAAGTCGAGCAGTTCACTTGTGCAGGCCATAGCTTTTGCCGTGTCTCTTTAGAGATAGGTAGATGGCATCGGTCTCCGCATGAGTCTTGTTTTGTCAGTGAGGAAATCATTGCAGAGGGTGTTGCCAAGCGTACACGTAGCGATAGAAACGATGACTATGTTGGTGACAACTTAGCTTTGTGCCGCGCTCTCGATACGCTCTCAGCGAAGGTACGGAAGAGGGCTATGGGGAAAGTGAAACATAATGATGACATGAAGGAGCAACGCGCTAAGAGGCGCGAACGCCGTGTGGCAAGCCGTGTTGTGTTCGGAATTGATATGGCCTCACACGTTGAGCCTGTTGAGATGAAGAACATAGAAGTGGTCGCTAAGTTTCTAAAGATTCCAGACCAGTTACTATTGACTGAGGAAGAAGAAGAGAGGTTGATTGACGAATGCTGACGAAAGAGGAAGCGGTACAGAAAGCGACAACGAAGTGGGAGCATGTTTCCGCTATGTTAATTGATTTGTCTAGTGCTGTCCATCGACCATGTGACCTTTGTACTTATTACGAAGAGTGTGATGATTGTCCTTTAGGTAACAGGAAGCTTGGTAGAGCTGATTCTCAGAACTGTAATGATTATTTCAGAATCTCTGAGTTGGTGGAAGATATTAGGCAGCGTTCGAGTAGGGTTCTTGAGACTATCAAGAATATAGAGGTATGTAACCATTTGGACGAGTATGACGTTACTACAAGAGGAGATGACAAGCGGTACTTTAGATGTTCAAGTTGTGGACGACATAGAACGGAGGAGTACTAATAGATGAATGCTAATCTGTTTGGTTTGTATGTTGCCATGATGATAGCGTTGGGAGCAACGTGGTATTTGTTTATATTGACGTTGGAGGTGATATCAACGTGGTTTGGGTAGAGTTCTTTGTAGGCTTTGCAATCGGAATTGTGGTTGGCGTGGGAGCGCTTAGCACTGTTGCACTATTATATAAAGGGGAGGGATAAGGGTGTTTGGTTTTAACAACGAAGTTCCATTCGAGAACTTGCATGGCAAGACGTTGGCGGAGATTAGGGTCGGTCAAGATAGTGATGGTGCTGACGAGATTGAGTTCGTTACTATGGATGGCGAGCGTTTCTTGATGTATCATGTGCAGGACTGTTGCGAGGGTGTATCTATTGAGGATATCGTTGGCAGTGCTGGTGAGGGTTCTGAGGCTTTGAGTGCTTTGCTCGGTAGTGAGTTGCTGTTTGCTGAGATGGCTACTGACGAGGGTGAAGGTGAGTCGAGTACTTGGACGTTTTACAAGTTATCTACCATGCACCATCATGTGACAATTCGTTGGTACGGGGAGTCGAATGGTTGGTACTCTGAGACTGTGAACTTTAGGCAGATAGTAGAGGATAATGATGGCGAAGGGTAAAGAGTATTTGACGCTGGTTGGTAAGCCAGACTGTGAGAAAGGCAGTTCACTTTCTCAGGCGCAGGAAGCTTTGAATCGCAAGCTTCCAAGGAGAGAGCCTTATCAAACCGCTTGTGAGATATGCGGAAACAATACGTCCAGTGTGTCGAAGAGATGCAACAACTGTTGGCAAGTTGAGCATCGTCTGGAAGAGTACTTGAAACATAAAGCTGGGCGTGATAAGGTAGCGGAGATACTATTGAGGATGGATGCAGACAGATTGTGAAAGTCTGTAAATGAATGTCCCAAGGGACATATCTTGAGGGGAGAGATAGCGTTGGCTGGTTTAAGAGATGACCTGTTGAAAGATGCTAAGAAATATCCAATGATGCGCCCAGTTCTTGTGTTGACTAGATGGATGGACGGTCTGTTGGGTAGACTGGACGAGAATCAAGATAGAGGCGGATGGGAAGGGTGTACTGCCTCCTACTTGCTTGAAAAGATGTACAGTCATATGGACAATGGGCGTAAAGGTATCGAAGGCGGAGCAAGCACTGAGTTTGTACGCAAACACTTCCTTGACGCTAGCAATTACGCCATGATGTTGGCTGATAACTACGACCGCGAGCATGAGCCTGATGGTGAGTACAAAAGGCGCAACGAAGAGGGTGACTGGATATCTTGAGTGATTTTGCCGAGAGAATTAACGAGGCTATTCACTACAACTCGGACGGTGACGTTGATGTGGAAGAGCTAGTGGATGTGATTGTTGACGAGTTCGAGGATATTATGAATCGCCTGTATGCTCTTGAGCAGAGCGAATCAATCAATGCGAATCGTCGTGGTCAGATGACTACTGCCGAGAGATGCAGAGAGGACAACGAACGCATATGAGTGTGTGGATAGTATTGCTGGCGTGGATAGTTGCGGGTTTTGTTGCTTGTTGTGCTGCTCGGGTGTTGATTAAGCTATGATGTGGAACGCATTGAACGAACGTGCCTTTAGAGTATTGTTTGAACATGCAGTGGATGATGGGCTTGGCTGTCCACCAGGGGATTTCCAGAGTGACAATTGCAGAACACCCCAGTTGGATACTGAGCGAGTGTGCTTTGATTGTTGGCGTACATATACCAGCATACAAGCGCAACGAGACTATGGGTTCTTGGAGGACAGAGTAGATAGAGCCATTGACATGTACGTGGGAGCATGTAGACATGCAGCGGACGAGCAATGCAAAGCTATCTCTAAGGAGGATACATGTTGTGAGGAGGAGAAAGATAATGATTGATGCGAAGCAGAACAGGGACTTGCTTATTGTGTATTGTGACCCCTGTGCCAGCAGTCTAAAGTTCTATTCGAGACAGCTCAATCCTGTGGTTGGTAACCCACTACGGGATGCGATAGAAGCAGCTGGTTGGCATGTCACTGATGCTGGACAGTTCGGGAGAGAAGACGGACACAAGTGCCGCGCTTGCATACGGAAGGGGAAGACATGATAGGCAAGCCAAGGACGATAGTATCATGCGGAGAATATACGTGTACTCATTGGAAGAGTGGCCGCTGTATAGCTCTGCGTATTAGCTTAGAGGTAGAGAAGAGACTGGACGATACGAACGAGCTTGTCTGTGATACATACGAGCATCGGGACGATTGGTACGATGGGGATGACAGTGATGACGATGACCTATTCGCGGAAGAGAATTGGGCTGATAGTTTCGGGGAGACTTGTCGATGAAAGTACGTTGTGAACTGACTGACTGTGCCAACAACGTTGACAGTTGGTGTGCTACCGAAGAGATAAGCATAGTGCATGATATGGATGTTGGGCATTACTGTGAGATATATGAGCCAGAGGATGCAGTGCCAGATATGTATGGGGAGTGGGATTACTGATGACTACTATCTGGTGTGAAGAGTGCTACTGTACCAAGTGTGTGGTTGGTGAGTGTACGGCAGAGGATGTAAAGATGATTATGGGATACGCTGGTCGGGCGCACTGTGCCACATATCAGTGTAGGCCAGAGCTTGACGATACAGTATACAAGGACGAGTACCCAATGGGAGATGACCATGAATGGTAGCTGATACGTGTACGCAGTACAGTACACTATCTGGGAAGTAGATAGCTATGCTATCGTACTACTACCTAGCCAGGTACTTACCAGTATGGGTGGAGCAGTGCAGGCCAACATATGCTGTATTGGAATGGGTGGCCGGGCATGAAGACCAGCCAGCTATGTACCCAGCCGTATGGTTGCCCGTAGGGTATGGGTGCCCAGTGGGTAGTGGGCCATGTTGACCAGCTGGGTATCTGGGTGCTATACTGTGTAGACGCGCACAACGCGCACATCTTATAAAGGAGCTGAGCATAGTGGCGGACAATACTGACCGTGTGGTGGCACTACATGACAAGCTGATAGAAGAGTACGCAGCGTACACGAACAGCGAGCGAGCAATCACTGAGTTCACAGAGCTATTGAGTGAGTACACTAGTGCATGTGCATTGGCAGCAAGCCAAGCGTTCGCGGAGCTACTGGGCATAGATGCTGATGTGTCTATGCTACAGCTGACGGACGAGCAGTACCGGAAGCTGGAGGCTAGTGGGCAGCTGGATGCGTACATAGATGGGAAGGACAGACTAGATGACTGATACACTGATGCCAGTACATGACACGCCAACCGAGAGCCGGGTGGCTTACCTACGCCGAGTGGCTATGGCTTACGATGTGCCAATGAACCTCATAAGGTATGAGCGCATCGACTATCGAAGCAGCGCCAACGGTCACACCAACGGCGGTGCGACGACCTTTGCTAGTGGCCGGGTAGCACGTACAGAGGGAGATGGGTCGAGTAATGCTGATTGACGGGTTATACATGCCAGTTTTGATAATCGGCTCTGTAGGGCTGGTGGGATGTGCTATCCTGCTTGCCCATGCTGTCAAGAGGTCAACGAAGTTTCTACGCACTGACACACGCAAGCAATCGCAACCTACGCAGGCCCGAGCGGGTTCGGAAAATCGCTTGAGACCTTTCGGCACCACGATGCGGTCGGATGATATTTTGGCTGGTGCAGAAGAACCGACCCCCACCCCCCTAACGCCTGGTGACGGTGTTGACTGGCCGCAGCATGACCACACTGAAATGATGCGCGGCCCGTATCCACTGCCGTTGACTACAAGGATTCTAAACAACCCTCTAGTTGACAACAAGGCTGGCATTCATTTTCCATTCGGTGGCTATGAAGAGCGGCTAGAAATACTCGAATCGAATCAGCGCAAAGCAGCTGACAATATGAGTAGCATGATAAAGCTCGCAGAGAAGATGGCCGACCGGATACTTGAAATAGAACGCAAGGAAAGCAACAGCTGGGAAACGGTCTGTGACCTGACCGAAGAGCTGGGCATTGTACAGAACAAGCTGGCCGACTCAATATTTATTTTGTATGGAGGGAAGAAACCTGATGGCTACTGAGAATGCAACAGATAACATGGGCGAGTTAATCTATGTTGATTTTCGTAATAAGTGCAGAGTCGATGCCAAACCCGACGACCCGGTGTTCTATATTGTGGAAGTCAACTGTCAAAACTGCCCACTGAAAAACGATTGCTTTTGGTTAGTGAAATTATTCAAACGGCGACTATGCCCTTACCACTGAGGAGGAAGCGTGTTAGACTATCGACAACTGAAACCAGCGGAGGTAATACCAGAAGAGCAAGTCACGGTAACAGTAAACAAGCATCGGCTTGAGACTTTTATCTTTTGTGAGCTGGTCGAAGGGTGCGGTGGCTGTCCAACAGAGAAAGTAAGAAAATGCTGCCAGAAGATAGGAGCGCTAGCAAAGGAGTTCAAGGAGGAGCTAAGAAGCAATGGCTAAAGGCGGTTTTTACGGTACAAACACTTTTTCGACTGGAGGAGTTAAGATGAAACACGACGAGGAAAAAGAGACAACGGCAAATGAGGAAATTGAGATAGCAAGGCTGAAACTTGCTAAGCAGATAAACGACCATCTGGAAAATCCAAAAGGAGTCAAAGACTTGGTTGCTTTGGCTACTGCGGTTGAGAGGATAAGATAATGCGGTCGAGCGTGAGAGAAGCAAGAGAACAGGGAAAGACATTTACCGTAATAGTCAACGGTAACGACGTAAGTAACCGCTGTTTTGGCTTTGATTCTGATGAAGGCTGGGCTGATTGCTACATTTTAGACGACAACGGCAACCTAGCTCTTATAGAGGTCGCACCCAAAGACGGTTGGAAAGAGTTCGATACCGTGACAGAGCGCCTACATGGTTCGGTAATATTCTATGAAAACATAAAAGCTGATGAAATTGGCAGAAAAGCACATTCTGAGTGGATAAAAGTCTTTTTTGCAAGGAAGCGAGCGGAAAATGAGTAATTTTGCGGATAACTACTATTGTAAGGGCTGTAAAGAGGTAACCAACCACATGTGTCTCGATGACACGCCTATCCAGCACATGTATACGGTGAAATGCACTATTTGTGGGCGCACACCAATCAGGGGAGTTACCTACGCTAAGCTATTAAGTCTATTGGAGGAGGAAAAGCAGTGGAGA
>Ga0114923_10001311_pt1 | contig 17347 bp, 12 predicted proteins | sample SumtaG_FD_89578 | JGI IMG/M metagenome (GOLD analysis project Ga0114923, IMG submission 89578) | Deep subsurface microbial communities from Indian Ocean to uncover new lineages of life (NeLLi) - Sumatra_00157 metaG | ecosystem: Environmental > Aquatic > Marine > Oceanic > Sediment | place: near...
GGAGAAAGATGAGGAGGACAGGTGGGTACTCGGTGTTCATATCGCTGATGTGAGTCATTTTGTAGGTTCGGGCACATCACTGGACGTCGAGGCGAGGGGGCGAGGCAACAGCGTATATCTTCCGGGCAGAACAACACCGATGCTTCCTCAGATATTGAGCAATGGTATATGCAGTTTGCAGCCCGGTCAGAAGCGGTTTTGCAAGAGTGTTTATTTGACTTATGACGAGGGGGGTAATGTTTTGTCACGCAGCTTCTGCAACAGTGTTATCGAATCGAAGCAGCGGTTGACATACCAGGAGGCTGACAGGGTTCTAAAAGGGCATACTAAAGGTTTCAAGGCGGAAGTTATTAAGATGCTTAGGAACATGGAGGGTCTTAGTCGGTTGATTGAACGACGTCGGTTTGAAAATGGTATGCTACATCTTGATTTGCCGGAGACGGAGCTTGTAATGGACAAATCGGGTCAGGTGGTCGATGCTAATCCAGCCGATATGAGCTATCCTCATACAATAATCGAGATGTTCATGGTGGAGACGAACGAAGCGGTTGCAGGTTTTCTTGACAGAGCGGGTGTAAAGTTTATGCGTCAAATACATCCGGAGCCGGACAGCTTAAGCATGCAGAACCTTGCAAAGTTTGTTAGGGCTTTAGGATACGGTATTTCGAAGGTGCCGGACCGGGCTGCACTGCAGGAACTGCTGGAGTCTGCTAAGGGAAGCGATAGTTCCTTTGCGGTGAGCCTGGTTGTACTTCGAAGCCTTGAGAAAGCGGAATATGCGCCGCTGGACATTGGTCATTTTGCGCTGGCATCTGAAAATTATTGTCATTTTACCAGCCCGATACGCAGATATGCGGATTTGCTTGTGCACAGGGTTTTACAGGACTGTATGGATAAACAGAAGACTATGAGTGAACTGGATCTGGCGGAGATTGGCAAGCATATCAGCTTTACCGAGCAGCGGGCCGAAGACGCAGAAAGAGAGCTTGAGATGGTTTTGGTGCTTCAGATGCTAAGTAAACGTATTGGTAGTGAGCTTGACTGTGTTGTCACGGGGCTTGCGGGTTTCGGCGTGTTTGTTCAGTCGAAGAAGTTCGGCATTGATGGTCTTGTCCGACTGGAGGATCTCGGACCTGATGTCTGGAAGTATGATGCGAGGAGGCAGTATGTTGTCGGGTCAGGTTCGGGCGTCAGTGTTAGATTGGGTCAGGCCATGAAAGTCCGTATAGTTTCGGTTAACGTTGCAGCGCGTCAGTTAAACGTCAGTCCGACCGAGCCATTGGTAGACAGGGCCAAGCTGCAGGCGACGGAAGGTAAGCGCAAGGGTGGCAAAAAGAAACGTTTGCCGCGAGGTTCGAGAAAATATAGAAGGTAGAAAGCCGGTGCCGGAGAGGTCGAAAGGTCCGGTGATTACTTGACATTTTGAGTTTAATTTGCGATACTAACGTGGTTTAGACGGATTATTTGGATTTTTTAAAGAGTTTTTTGGAGTATAAAATGAGAGCATCTGATATGAGGAAGGGTCAGACTATCAAAGTTGACGGCAAACTTTATGCGATAGTTGATTATCAGCACGTTAAACTTGGCAAAGGTGGTGCTGTATATCAAACGAAGCTGAAAAGTCTGGCAGATGGTTCTATACAGAATGTACGGCTTCGGTCGGAAGAGACGATCGAGGAAGCATATCTTGATAAGCGGAAGTATGAGTACCTTTATTCTTCGGGCGGCGAGCATGTTCTGATGGACACGACGACATATGAGCAGATTTCACTCAACGATGAGGCGTTCGGAGACGGCCCAAAATATCTCAGCCTAACACTCAGCTTCAGGTGAGCATGTATGAGGGCAGGCCTGTTGTTGTTGACTTGCCGAATACGGTGGATTTGGAGGTTGTTGATACTCCGCCGGAGATTAAGGGAGCTACTGCGACGAACCAGAACAAATCTGCGACACTGGAGACCGGAGTTGTTGTGCAGGTTCCGCCTTTTATAAAGGTTGGCGAAGTAATTCGTGTGGATACGCGCAGCGGTGAGTATCTAACTCGTGCTAAGGATTAGGACGTTTTATTTTTATTTAGGGTTTTTTGCTGAGAGATTAGCAGACTGAGCCTATGGCTTTTGATAAAGCAGGCAAATTCTTTTTGAAGGTTTTCGGTTCTCGCAATGAGCGGCTGGTGAAGTCGTATTCATTGATTGCGGAAAAGGCCGGCGAGTTTGAGCCAGCTGTTTCGAAGCTCAGCGATGAGGAACTGAAGGCCAGGACGGGTCAGTTTAGAGAGGTCATTTCGTCGGGGGTCAGTCCGGAAGATATCCTGCCCGAAGCTTTTGCGGTGGTCCGCGAGGCCGCAAAGCGAAATGTGGAGATGAGGCATTTCGATGTTCAGCTTGTCGGCGGCAATGTTCTTTACGATGGCAAGATAGCAGAGATGGCCACGGGAGAGGGTAAGACGCTGGCAGCGACACTGGCGGTGTATCTGGTTCATTTGACGGGCAGGAAAGTTCATATAGTTACGGTGAACGATTATCTTGCCAAGCGTGACGCGGAGTGGATGGGGCCGGTGTATAAGGCATTGGGTTTGACGGTCGGCGCGATTCAGGCTGACATGGATACGATTGGTGATGAGCGGAGAGGTCAGTATGAGTGTGACATAACTTACGGTACGAATAACGAGTTTGGATTCGATTATTTGCGTGACAATATGAAGATGTCACTGGAACAGATGGTTCAAGGGCCGCTGGAATACGCGATAATAGATGAGGTAGACTCGATTTTAATAGATGAGGCAAGGACACCTCTTATTATATCAGGGCCGGCGTTTGACGATGTCAGCAGATATAAGAAGGCAGACCATGTGGCGAGGAAGCTGATAAGTTTGCAGAGTGATTATGACCGTACAAAAAACAAGATTGATTCAGCGGAACGTGCACAGGCGAATGCGCAGGGCGAGCTCGCCGAGGCGAAGAAGGAAAAAGACAGCGAGCGAATAGCCAAAGCGGAGAAAACGATTGAGCGAAGCCAGGCGGAGATTGAAGCTGCCCAGGCGAGGCTTTTAAGTGCCACTCAGTACTATGAGGTTGAGTATGACAGGAAGTCGGCCCACCTGACGCACGAAGGAGTTGGTGCGGCTCAGGAGATAGCGGGGGTAGGCTCATTCTATACGGGCTCGAATGACGAATGGCCGAAGTTGGTAGAGCAGGGGTTGCGGGGGCATATTACGTTTGAAAAGGAGAAAGATTACGTTGTGATGGAGGGCAAGGTTGTTATTGTTGACGATTTTACGGGCCGACTAATGCATGGCCGTCAATGGTCGGACGGATTGCACCAGGCTGTGGAGGCGAAGGAAAATGTTACGATAAAAGAGGAAAGCCAGACGCTCGCGACCATTACGCTTCAGAACTTTTTCAAGCTTTATGAGCAGATAGCGGGCATGACGGGTACGGCGGCGACGGAAGCGGAAGAGTTTATGAATATTTACGGGCTTGAGGTGGTGACGATACCGACGAATGAACCGTGTATCAGGGACGACAGGAACGACGCGATATATAAAACTCTGCGTGAGAAATTCGACGCGATAGTGGAAGAGATAAATGATACCAGCACTTCGGGCATGCCTGTTCTGGTCGGCACTATCAGTATCGAAAAGAGTGAGGCACTTTCGGAGGCGCTTACGAAGCGGTATGGTCTGGAACACGAGGTACTCAATGCCAAGCAACACGAGCGTGAGGCGCAAATAGTGGTAAAGGCTGGTCATCAATATCGGGGCAGAGACGGCAAGATGCGGGGCAATGTTACAATAGCGACAAATATGGCGGGCCGGGGGACGGACATAAAGCTTGGCGATGGAGTGGCGGATATTGGGGGTTTGCATATTCTCGGGACCGAACGTCACGAAGCCAGAAGAATTGATAATCAGCTTCGCGGGCGCTGCGGCAGGCAGGGTGACGCGGGTTCGAGCCAGTTTTTCCTTAGTCTGGAAGATGATTTATGGAGGATGTTTGCGCCGGAATGGACGATTAAGGCGTTGACGAAGATTTGGGCTGAAGAGGGTGAGCCGATATACCATAGATGGATAAACCGCCAGATTGAGAAAGCGCAAAAGAAAGTGGAGGAGCGGAATTTTGACGTCCGCAAGAGTCTTCTTGAGTATGACGAGGTGATGGACTATCAGCGGAAGGTTTTTTACTCGCGTCGGCGTGAGATACTAAGCGGCAGGGGGCTGAAAGAAATCATCAAAGAGATGATTGATTCGACAATATCGAAGAGCTGTGAGACCATACTTGCCCCGGAGTATCCGCTCAAATGCATTGTTGAGTGGGCGCGGAGCAATTTTGATGTTGATTTGGAGTTGTCGGACGTTCGTGGGATTGAAATCAATGAGATAGAGAGACTGATTAAAGAGCAGGCAAAAGACGAGATTGCCAATAAAATATCGTTGTCGCTTGGCGAGTATCTCGAGGATTATGAAGACCGTGAGACGTGGGACGTTTCGGGTCTTTGCAGGTGGGCAATGAGCGCATTTAGTGTCAGCCTTAGTCCGTCGAAGGTCAAGCACCAGTTGCCGGAGGAAATTGAAGAACAACTGATTCAGGCTGCGGCCGAGCAAATCGAGAGGAAAGACTGTGCCCGCCTGGTTGAATTTCTCAAACCTGATTTTGGTAGCGAGCGGTTTTCCGAATGGGCAATGGTCAAATTCGGTGTGAAGCTTGATGCTGCAGAACTGGCGGAGTTGAGCGTTTCGGATACAAAAGAACTTCTTAGAGAAAGAACAGCGGAGAAATACAGGCAGCGAGAGATTGAATATCCGGTCGAGTTTGCGATGAATATGGTTTACGGGCCGGAAGGACCTAATGTTTATGCGTACGAGTCTTTGGCCGAGTGGGTGAATAAAAAATATGATGCAGGTTTTTCGGTTGAGAAGATACAGAATACGAAACCTCAAACTTTGCATAAGCAGCTTCTGGAATTGAGCGAGAGTTTTAACGACGGGAAACTGGAAGAAGAGATTGCCGAGAAGTCTGAGAGGTTTGATAAGAGCGGTTTGGTAAATTGGGCCAACGAGCGGTTCGGTGTATCTTTGAGTGAGGCGGACGTTGGTGAGGATGAGGTTGGAGACAGAGTAAGAGACGCAGCGAGGGAGTTTTTACGCAGGGAGTTGAGCGACCTTGAGAAATATGTTTTGACACAGGTTTACGACAGTACCTGGAAGAGCCATCTCTATGCGATGGACCATTTGAAGAACAGTATCTGGATGCGGTCCTTTGCAGAGCGAGACCCGAAGATAGAGTACAAGCGGGAAGGCTTTAGGATGTTCGACGAGATGCTGGATTCGATTGAGGACCGTGTTACGGATATAATCTTCAAGGTCCATCTTGAGGCGGGCGCTCGGGCGCGCAGTGTTTGGAACGTGAGCCAGGCGGCACATGACGAGGTTGGTCAGTTTGCGATGGCCGAGCGTCAGCGGGCGGCGGCACAGGCGCCACAGGGAGAGGTAAAGGTCAAGCAGATTCGTCTTGAAAAGCCCAAAGTCGGTCGTAATGAGCCATGCCCTTGTGGCAGCGGGAAGAAATATAAGAAATGCTGCGGGAGGGGGGTAGTTTAGGATGTTTTTTCAACTTTGGCGTTTGAAGCGGATTTGGGGTCTATAAAAAGAAAACATCAGGCGGCCTCATGCTACCCGATGTTTTCCGGAGGGGAGAAAAACCTTTTATGCTGCTTTTTTTGTTATCGGCCAGCGCCTATGGGGCACTTTAGCCGAAACATTCTTTACCTAACTATCTTTACGCTGGTTTTTTGTAAAAGTTCTTTTTCGGCTTTTTTGTAACTGTGGGGTGGGGTTTACCGGGCGAGGGTCATAGGCTCTGCAGGTCGGCTTTTCTGACGGTAAATTGTAATTCCTTTGCAGCCAAGCTTGTAAGTAAGCCTGTAGGCTTTGTCAACATCGGCTGGGGTGCTTTCTGGGCTAAAGTTTATGGTTTTGCTGACCGCGGCGTCGCAGTGTTTCTGGAAGGCGGCCTGCATTTTGATATGCCATTGCGGCTCTATATCGGGGGCGCATTTGAAGATTTCCCTGATTTTTACCGGGATGTCCTGGATGTTTTGTATAGTTCCTGTTTTTGCAATTTTTTCTTCGAGTTCTTTGCTGTAAAAGGAGGTTTTTTCAGCAACCTCTTTGAAGATAGGGTTTATCTGGAGCATTTTTTTGCCTTCGAGTATTTGTCGTACAAAGACCAGCGAGTAGAGCGGTTCGATGCCGGCGGAGCAGTCGGCGATGATGCTAATTGTCCCGGTTGGTGCGATGCAGGTGATGGAGGCGTTTCGGACTTTTCGGTTTTTTTGTGTTCTCCATGTGCTTTGGCTCCAGTTTGGGAATGGACCCCGGAGATTTGCGAGCTGACTGCTGGCGTCATGAGCATATTTATTAATGAATTTCATAAGGTTTTCGCCGAACTCGATTCCACGTTCGGAATCGTATGGTATGCCGAGCATGAAGAGACAGTCGGCAAAGCCCATTATGCCGAGGCCGATTTTTCTATTTGCCTTTGCCAGGCGGACGGTATCCCTGACGGGGAAGTTGCATATATCTATGATGTTGTCGAGGAATCTCATAGCGAGTTTTACGGTTTCGGCCAGAGCGGGCCAGTCCATATCGGTTTTCTTTCCGGTGGAAGTGACGAATTTTGTAAGGTTTATGCTTCCGAGCGTGCAGGCCTCATATGGCAGGAGGGGCTGTTCGCCGCAGGGATTTGTGGCTTCGATTCGTCCGAGGGCGGGCGTTGGGTTGTTTCGGTTTATTTGGTCGATGAATGCCAGTCCGGGCTCGCCGGTTTTGTGGGCGCATTTGACAATCATATTCCAGATGTCGTTTACGGTGTAGAATTTTGCGGCGGTTTTCGAAGAAAGCATGGATTCGTCAGTTAGCTTATGCAGGTCATTTATAGTGTAGTTTTTGATGTCGATTTTTTTGGGCAGTAAGTACCGCTGGTTGGTGCGTGGATTTATTACGATGTTTAGAGCCTCACCTGATTCGAGGAGCTGTTCCATCCAGTCGTCGGTTATTTTGACGGAGATGTTGAAGTTTGTGAATTCCTTAAGGTTCTGCTTTGCGTGGAGGAATTTCAGTATATCAGGATGGTATACGCTCATCATTCCCATGTTTGCACCCCGCCGGAAGGCTCCCTGCTGGATGGCGTCGGTTGTTTGCGAAAAGACTCGCCAGAAACTTATTGGGCCTGGTGTGGTGCCGCCGCTTGAGGCGATGCGGTCGCCGGCGGGTCTTAACCTGTCGAATGAAAAGCCGGTTCCGCCACCTGACTTTTGGATGAGAGCGGTTTGTTTTACGGTTTCGAAAATTTCTTCGATGCTGTCGCCGATTGGCAGGACGAAACATGCGCTTAACATTCCACCGGGCCTGTTTGCGTTCATAAGTGTTGGTGAATTAGGGAGGAACTTTAACGAGGCCATCAGTTCGTAGTATTTTTTGTGCCACTGCCGGACCTGGCCGGTGTTTGCACCCTGTTTTGCTTCGGCCTGCGCGATAGAGTCTGCGACCCTGCTGAAAAGTTCGGCTGGTGTTTCGATGCAATTGCCGAGGTTGTCTTTGATGAGGTATCGGTTTCGCAGGATGGCTATGGCGTTTTCAGTCAGTACAGGCTCTTTGCCGGGTGGTGGAGTTGAGTTTGACCGGGCCATAATAAACTCCGCATATTAAAGTAACAATTTTTAAAGCTTCCTAATCCACCTGAGGCGAAAAACGTCCCTGATTCTTTCGGTAAATCTTACTCCCATGTTCTGGGAGCTGGTTTTGAATTCGGCTTTTCTCAAGTCGTCAGTTGTTGTTTTTTTTGTAGATTTAGTGAACAGTGATGATACCGCTGCGGCCAGGAAGCCAAAGAATGAATTTGTTTTATTTCTAACAGGCATTTATGTGTTGGTTATCTCTGCACGGTTTTTTTTAAGCCAGCTAACAATTCTTGTCCGGTCCTGCTTAGGTTGTCGGTTTTTGCGAATAGCTGGTGTCTGTCGAGGATTTGCGGTTTTTGCTGGTAGTATCTCCGGACTGCTTCGATGCCGCCTTCTGCAGGGCCGTCGGTTTTGTAATCGCCTTCTAATAGCCAGTCGCTTATTTCGTCATCGTACTCGGCGGGGTAAAGAAAAGCGACAGCGAACTTTTCGGTGCTGTATTTTGCAAGATGCAGTTTTGCACGGCATGGTGGTTCTGAGCCGACGGCGAGGCTGATGAGTTTTTTGAAGTTTCCGGTGGCGGTTTCAAGGTCGTTTGAGTAGAAGAACATTCCGGTTTCGAGCTGGAAGATTTCGGAGAGGACGCCTTTTAGCTCGAGTTTGCCGTCGGGATAGGCTTTGTGTATTTTGTAAACTTTGCAGTCTTTATACTTTTCGCTTTCCAAAAGTTCAGCCACTTCCTGTGCGGTAAATCCAACACCGGTGTGGTCTCCGAAGTCGAAGACATACAGGCCGACATACTTTTGGGGTTTTTTAAATTTAGGCAGTTCCATAATTGTTATTTAACTTTTATTTTTGCGAACTTTCGTTTGCCTACCTGAATAACCATACCACTTTTGGGGTTTATTTCAATATTCGGGTCGCTGATTTTGTTACCGTCGACACTCACAGCCAACTGAGTTTTAATCATTCGTTTCGCTTCGCTGCTGGAAGTTACGAGTTTGCAATGCAGTAGCAGTTTACTTGCCATTATTGGCTCAGCGGCTATTTTGATTTCCGGAATTTCTTCGGGCAGTTGTCCTTTTGCAAATACCCTGTCAAAATGGGTCGCGGCGCGGTCGGCAGTTTTTTCATCGTAGAACTGCGTAATAATCTTTTTGCCCAGCAGAACCTTTGTTTCTTTGGGATGAGTTTTGTCTGGGTTGACGAGTTCGTTAATTTTTTCGGTGGGAAGGTTGGTTAACAGGGCGAAGTAGTTTTCCATCATCTCGTCGGATATGCTCATAACTTTGCCGAACATATCGTTAGGCTCGTCGGTGACACCGATGTAGTTGTCTTTTGATTTGCTCATTTTTTCTTTACCGTCGAGTCCGACGAGTATGGGCATAGTGATAACGACCTGCGGGGGCTGGTTGTGTATTCGCTGGAGGTCCCGGCCGACGAGGTTGTTGAAGGTCTGGTCGGTTCCGCCGAGCTCGACATCGCTGTTTATCATGACCGAATCGTAACCCTGCATAAGGGGATAGAGGAATTCGTGGATTCCGATGGGGTCGCCGGCCTTGTAGCGTAGCTCGAAGGTGTCGCGTTCGAGCATTTGTGCGACGGTCATATTGGAAGTCAGGCGAATCAGGTCGGCAAGGTCAAGTTTTGAGAGCCATTCGGAGTTGTAGCGTATCTCGAGTTTGTCGTCGGAGGTGTCGAGGATTTTACCGGCCTGATCGAAGTATGTCCGGGCGTTTTGCTCGATTTCTTCAGCCGAGAGCATCGGACGGGTAGAGTTCTGGCCTGAGGGGTCTCCGATTCGAGCGGTGTAGTCGCCGATTATCAATACGGCTTTGTGGCCGAGGTCCTGGAACCGCCTCATTTTTCTAAGTACCACGGTGTGACCGAGGTGGATATCGGGGCTTGTGGGGTCGAGGCCGAGCTTGATACGGAGCTGTCTTTTTTCTTTTGCAGCCGAGGTGAGCTTTTCGGCAAGTTCGGCTTCTGTAAAGATTTCGACGGTGCCGCGTTTTAATAATTTAATCTGCTCTGGTATTTTCATTGTCATAGGCATTTTCTCTGCAAAATATTTCGTGGAGCAAGATTATAAGTTATTGCGGCCCAAGAAGCAAGAGACCGCTATTTTCCGGAGACACCGCCTGAGACGATAAATGCCATGGCTTCAGAGCTTTCGATATTGAGTGGTTTTACCTGCTCAGCGGGGAAAATCAGTACTGAGCCGGCGAAGTTGTATGACTGGGGCAGGTAGACGGCGACGTGGTCGGTGAGTCCGAGTATCTCAAGGCTCTCTCTTGTGATAAAACCCGCGGCTTTTGGTCCTCCGGCAATAAGTTCGACGAGGACGGGCTTTTCGAAGCTTTTTTTCTCTCCGGTAAAGGCTCCTATCATGTCTTTTATAGCGGAATAGAGCAGCTTTAGCAGCGGCATCTTTGTAAATATATTGTCAATGAGAGCAAAGAACTTGTTTCCCAGAAAATTTGATGCCAAAAGCCCGGTCAAAGTTATGACCAATATTGTTATGACCAGGCCCAACCCGGGGATTTCAATCTTGAATATTTGGCCAAACAAACTGTCTAACTTGGTGAATATCCAGATTACGGTAAAGACTGTCAGGGCGGTTGGTACGAAGATTAAAAGACCTTTTAGAAAATAGTTGGTTAGCTTTTTCATTTTGTGGCCTCCATTTGGTTTTGGGTTGCTTTTTTGGGCTTAACAGACCATATAAGGATGCTGATGTAAAGAGCGATAGCAGCAATTAATAAACCGATGCATATGCCTTTTACCTGTGTCCGGCTTATAAGGTTAAACAGCGGTTTTGCCTTGGATGGCCAAAATGTTTTTATGTCGCCGTGGTAAATTGAATCAATGATAACATGAAGGCAGGCTCCGAGCATACCCGAAATAATCATTTTCAATAGCGAGGTTTGATAGGGCAGCCGGATTGTTTTCATAATCCGGGTCCAAAGGGGCTTTAGGAGATAGGCGAGCGTGCCCCAAGCTATGCCGACGGCGGCACCAATCAACAGTGTGTGCGTGTATCTGTGAAACGGCCATCTGTGAAAGAAAAGGACCTCGATGTCAACTATGACGTTGGCGAGGACAAAAACCGGCAAGTCGAGCCATTTTCTAAATACCAGACCTAAGAAAGCACTTGGGCCGAAATGATATGGGGTAAATGGCATAGGGTCCTCGCTGCAATGAACAGATGTATCTAAATGCCGGTTAAGTAACCATCTTTTTGCAGGTAATTCCGAACGTAATCTTTTATTGCCTCTTCAAGTGTAGTTGTATCTTTGTTGTAGCCTGCTTTATGTAGTTTTTTCATGTCGGCCTGTGTGAAGTACTGGTACTGATTGCGGATTGAGTCAGGCATGTCGATGTATTCGATGTTCGGTTTTTTATCCATGGCGGCAAAGACGGCTTTTACCATGTCGTTCCATGAGTGGGCATTTCCGGTTCCGATATTAAACAGGCCGTTTATTTTGGGATTATCAAGGAAGAAAAGGGTCATGTCGATGGCGTCCTTGACATAAATAAAATCGCGAACATACTCTCCATCTTTGTATTTCGGGTCGCATGATTTGAACAGGCCCACTTTACCTTTTGCGTTTATCTGCTCAAACGCTTTTAATATGAAGCTCCGCATATCGGCCTTGTGGTATTCGTTTGGACCGAAGACGTTGAAGTATTTTAAGCCAACCATTTTCTTTAGTAATCCCGTCCGGCATGCCCAGAGGTCTAAAAGTTGCTTCGAATAGCCGTACATGTTAAGCGGTCTTAGGATGTAAATTTGTTCTTCATTGTCGCTGAAGCCTTCTGCTCCGTCGCCGTAGGTTGCGGCGCTGGAGGCGTAAATGAAGCGGATGTTGGCGTCGGTTGTCCATTGGGCCAACAGCTTGGAGTATTCGTAGTTGTTTTTTGTCAGGTACGAGGCGTTTGTCTCGGTTGTACTGGAGCATGCTCCCATGTGGAAGACAGCCTTGATGTTGGAGTCAATTTTGTTTTCAGTTACCATTTTGAGGAAGTCGCCTTTTTCAACATAATCGGCGAAGATAAGATTTTGTAGATTTTTCCATTTCTGGTCGCATGCCAGCTCATCAACGACAAGGATGTCGGTGATTCCTCTTTTGTTTAAAGCAGCGATTATTGCAGAGCCGATAAATCCAGCTCCGCCGGTAACTACTATCATTTGATGTCTCCAAATAAAAACCTTTATTTTATAAGCTTAATTTACGGATTTGTGTATGTCAAATGTTAAAAGGTGGTGTTGGGCGCATAAAAAAACCGCCCTGAAAAGGGCGGTAAGATGGAAAGCAGAAAAGTCCGTTTTTAGCAGATCGCAATGTAGCTTGCGATTGCAAGAAATAGGATACGCCTTTTATTAAGCGTAAATGGAAGCCAGATTTCGTAATAAAATTTACTCATTTGTTTACCATCAAATACAATCTTATTATGAAGTTATTATAACCTAAAAGGGGGTGGCAAATCAAGGAAAAAATAGTGTTTTTGGGTATAAGTATCGGCCAATCAAGCACTTGCAGGCTTTTTGTCAGGTGAGTTTTTTGACAGCTTCGGCAACCAGTTTTGCTATGGGCAGATGTTGTGGGCAGCGGGTCTGGGCAGTGCTGTAATCGGTGGTGAGCAGTTTTGCCCTTATATGAGCGGGAATCGCGGCGAAAAGCTCCCTTGCATATTGGTGCTGGCCATAGCTGTTGTAGTACATCAGGTAGCGCATAATTTCACTGATGTAGGGGGTCTCGGGTGCGGCGGCGTCGCAGATATATGCGCAGCCGGCACAATAACCGGTGCAGGTTGCACGGGCATATTTGCTTAGGGCTTCTATATCAGCTTTTGAGAGTTTTGTTTTGTCTATTGCTGCAGCGGCGTTTATAGCCAGGTGAGCGATATTGTTCATTCCTACGCAGGCTGTGGTTATTCTTTTATCCTGCAACACGACCTTTATCTTTGCCTGGTCTTCGGTGAGTCCCTGCTGAAGGAAAGGTCCGACGAGTTTTTTGTCTTCTTCGGTTTCGATATTATGATCCGTACGGCGCCCGAGGGTCTTCATTGCGATGACGGCAATTCCGGCATTGTGGCAGGCTTCGATGCCAGCCTGTATTTCCTTGTTCTGCATCAGGCGGAAGTTGTAACTGGCCATTACCACGTCAATCCAGTCATGTTTTGCGGCAGCGGCGAGGTTACGGCCCATGTTTTTGTGATTGGTAAAGCCAAAGAAGCGTATGAGCTTTTGCTTTTTTGCTTCTTTGACCCACTGTTTTAGTTCTTCCGTTAATTGTTTGGGGTCGGAGAGTCCGTGAACGCCGTAATAGAGGTCGATGTATGTGATGTTCATTCTTTCGAATGAGGTTTTAAGGCGGTTGTCAATGTCTGTGACTGTTTTGGCCCCTGAGGCCTTGCTGGCAATGAACAGGTCTTTACGAATTTCAGGGTTTTTTGTGAGAAACTTGCCTATTTCAAGCTCGCTGTTTCCGCCCACATATGAGTTGGCGGTGTCCCAGTATGTGATACCCCATTGAAGGGCGGCCCTTAAAATAGCCTGGTTGTCCAGACGGTTTGTGCCAAGTGCCATGCAGGGGACTTCGACCCCGGTTTTGCCGAGTTTTTGTTTTAGAACCCGGGGAAATTCAGGTTTTTGCTTTTTGCTTTGTACCTGGGGAGTGTCCGGTTCAGCTTTTGTTTTAGCTGCAGGCAGAGCGGAACCGACGCTGGCGGCAGCTACGGTCTTTAGGAAGTTTCTTCTGTTTATTTTTTCTTTCATAAAGTTAGAGCCTGTTTAGCCGGATTTTCCGCCGGATTTTTTTGCAGCGTGGAATCAGGCCAGCTTGCTTACCGCTTCGGCAACGAGTTTTGCTATTGGCAAATGCTGTGGGCATCGGGTTTCAGCGGTGCTGTAATCGAGTTTGAGCAATTTGTTTCTTACATCGGTGGGGATTTTGGCGAAAAGTTCTTTTGCTTCCTGCTGTTCGCCGTAGCTGTTGTAGTACATCAGGTATCGCATAATCTTGCTGATATACGGAGCGTCCGGGACAGTGGGGTGACAGATGTTTGCACAGCCTGCACAATATCCGGTGCAGGTTTTCTGGGCGTAGTGTTTAAAGACCTCTTTGTCCTGGCTGGTGAGTTTGGTTTTGTCCATAACGGCGGCGATGTTCAGGGTCAGGTGTGTGAGATTTGCCCTGCCGACACAGGCTGTGGTGATTCTTTTGTCTTCGAGGACGATTTTTAACTTTGCCTGTCCCTCGGTAAAGCCTCTTTGGAGGAAGTACTTTGCCATTTCCTTGTCTTTTTCAGTTTCGAGGTTGTGCGCCTGGGTTTTCATAGCGATAAGCCCAACGCCGGCTTTGTGGCATGCCTCTACAGCTGCCTGCATTTTCGGGTCCTGCATGAGTCTGAAGTTGTAGCTTGTCATTATCGCATCAATCCAGTCGAGCTTTGAAGCTGCCATAAGGTCTTCAGCCATGTTTTGGTGAGTGCTGAAGCCGAAGAATTTAATTTTCTTTTCGGCCTTTGCCTGTGCGGCCCAGTCTCTGACTTCATCATTCAACTCGTTCGGATCGTTGACGCCGTGCAGAAAGTAAAGGTCGATGTAATCGATGTTCATTCGTTTTAGTGAGCGTTCGAGGAGCCTCTGAATGCCCTTCGGACGTCTTGAATCAGATTTGCTAACGATGAAAATGTCTTTTCGTTTTTCCGGATTTGCTTCGAGGAATTTTCCGATCCCCAGTTCGCTGTTTCCTCCGGAATAGCAATCAGCGGTGTCCCAATAGTTGGCACCCCATTGAAGGGTTTTACGAAGCAGAATCTGATTCTCGACTACGTTGAATATGGTTCCGAGCGCGAGGACCGATACCTCGACGCCGGTTTTACCCAGCTTTCTTTTAGGAACCTGTGTTATTTCTGTCTGAGTTGTTTTTTCCGAAGCATTCTCGTCTGCTTTTGCCTGAGTTGAGGCGATGACAGAACCGAGCCCAGCGGCGCCCACGGTTTTTAAGAAATTTCTTCTGTCTATTTTATTTTGTTTCGAACTCATCCCAACATACTCCTTGTTTTTTAAACGGTAGCACAAAAACAATATTGTTTAAGCTAATTTTCTGACGGCTTCGGCCATCAGTTTGCCAATAGGCATATTCTGCGGGCATCGAGCTTCAGCGAGGGTGTAATCGGCGGTGAGCAGTTTGTCTTTTGTGCTGTGAGGCAGCTTGGCAAAAAGCTCTCTCACTCGGTCCCGGTCACCATAACTGTTATAGTACATAAGATAACGCATAATGTCATTTATATGGGTGATGCCCGACACAGCGGCATTGCAGATGTTTGCGCAGCCTGCACAATATCCGCTGCACGTAGCCTCGGCGTACTGTTTGTAAAGTTCGATGTCTTTCTGTGATAGTTTTGTTTTGTCGAATGTTACCGCGATATTTTCCAGAAGCTGCGCGATGTTGGTCATTCCCGCGCAAACGGAAGAAAAACGCGTATCATCCATAACAAGCTTTATGTTTGCCTGCGCTTCGGTGAAGCCTCGTTTGTGAAGATTTTCGGTGAGCTTTTTCTCCTGTTCGGTGAGTACCCATTTGTCCGCTTCGGTTTCTATTTCCCAGACGGGTTTCCCCTGGGTTTTCATGGCGACGACTCCGATGCCGGCTTTGTGACAGGCCTCGACGGCGGCGGACAGTGCGGGGTCGAGCATAAAGCGGAAATTGTAGCTTGTCATTATAGCGTCAATCCAGTCGAGTTTTGAGGCGGCCATAAGATTCTGGGCCATATTTTCGTGGGTGCTGAAACCAAAGAAGCGAATCTTTTTCTTTTTCTTTGCATCAATGACCCACTGTTTTAGTTCGTCGGTAAGCTGTGAAGGGTGCCCGAGGCCGTGGACACCGAAATACAGGTCAATGTAGTCAGTGTTCATTCTTTTGAAGGAGGTTTGCAGGAGTTTTTCGACCTGAGTGACGGTTCTTGCGCCCGAGGCCTTGGTAACCAGGAATATTTTCTTTCGAGCATCTGGGTTGTTTTTGAAGAATTTGCCGATGCCCCGCTCGCTGTTTCCGCCGGCGTAACCGTTTGAAGTGTCCCAGTAATTTACTCCCCACCGCAGGGCCTGCCTTAGCATAATCTGATTGTCACGCAAATCGTACATCAGGCCTATGGAGAGGCAGGGGACCTCGGCGCCGGTTTTACCTAATTTTCGCGTGGGGACCTGCGGGAGTTCGTTCTTTTGGGTTTTTTCCTGGTTTTGGTTGTTTTCTTGTGCTTTGGCCGAGGCTAAAACAGAACCAAGACCGGCAGCAGTGATTTTTTTTAGAAAACTTCTCCTCTGGAGGATGCTTTTTTCATTTTCCATTAGCTAAGACTCCTGGATTCTGTCAGGCTAAGACTTTGACAGCTTCGGCAATTAGTTTTGCTATTGGCAGGTGCTGAGGGCAGCGAGCCTGGGCCAAACTATAGTCTGTAGTGAGCAATTTGTTTCTTACATTACGCGGAATACAAGCAAAAAGTTCTTTTGCTTCTTTTTGCTGGCCATAATTTTTGTAGTACATCAGGTATCGCATAATGTCACTGATATGGGGTATTTGGGGTAGGGTGGCGTTACAGATGTTTGCACAGCCGGCACAGTAGCCGCTGCAGGTTGCGGCGGCGTATTCTTTGAAAACCCTCATATCCGCATGGGTTAGTTCGGTTTTATCAAGCACGGCGGCGACATTCTGGGTAAGCGTGGCAATATCCCCCATTCTTGAACAGACGGAGCTTATTCTTTTGTCTGCGAGGACGGCCTTTATTTTTGCCTGACCCTCGGTGAAGCCTTTCTTGAGGAAATGGTCTACGAGTTTTTTGTCTTCTTCGGTCTCGATGGTCTGGCCGCGAGCCTGGGTTTTCATGGCGACGAGTCCGATGCCGGCCTTGTGGCATTCTTCGACGGCTGCGTTCATTTCCGGGTCCTGCATTACGCGAAAGTTATACGTTGTCATTATCGCATCAATCCAACCGAGATTTGCGGCGGCCGAAAGACATTTTGCCATGTTTTTATGTGTGCTGAAACCGATGAATTTAATGAGCTTGCGTCTTTTTGTGAATTCCACCCAGCGTTTTAGTCTGTCATCCAGTTGTGATGGGTCCGACAGGCCGTGTTCGGTCTTCTCGCGTTCCATTACAAGGTATAAATCGAGGTACCTGGTGTGCATTTTTCGCAGAGAGGTTTGGAGGTGGATGTCCAGGTCTTCTATTGTTTTGGCGCCGTATGCTTTGGTGACAATAAATAACTTCTCGCGCATTTGCGGATTTTTTTCGAGGTACTTGCCAATGCCGAGTTCGCTGTTTCCGCCTTCATAGCTGTCTGAGGTGTCCCAATAGGTAACGCCCCACTCAAGTGCTTTTTGAAGCATTATCTGGTTTTCAAGGAGATTAACAGTCCCGCCCATGGCCAAGCAGGGGACTTCAACTCCGGTTTTGCCCAGTTTTCGTTTCGGGGCCTGTGGCATTTTGGGCTGCTCAGATAGCTTGTCAGTTTTTGATTCTTCGGTTTGAGCTCTTACATCACCCGATGCAAGAACAGAGCCAAGGCCTGCAACTCCTACGGTTTTTAGGAAATTTCTTCTATTTATTTGTTTTTTTTCTTTTTCCACGGTACTTGCCTCCAAATAACCGGCGTTTA
>Ga0114923_10001312_pt1 | contig 17342 bp, 32 predicted proteins | sample SumtaG_FD_89578 | JGI IMG/M metagenome (GOLD analysis project Ga0114923, IMG submission 89578) | Deep subsurface microbial communities from Indian Ocean to uncover new lineages of life (NeLLi) - Sumatra_00157 metaG | ecosystem: Environmental > Aquatic > Marine > Oceanic > Sediment | place: near...
AAAATTTTAAAAATTATATCACAACGGGAGACATATCATCTCACGTTTTAGATATAATATCTGATTTGAACTGTATTTATTTCAATACTAAGAAAATACGTCACGGTTTATATAAAAGATATGGTATTGAACTGAGAGGAAGACCTTGTTCTTATAACGACGTAAGCAACGATCTTCACTTAAAAATGATATCAGCAAGTCGTATCGGACACATCATACGTAAACTCAAAGATAATGGTTATATCGAGAAATTCAATCGAGGAACATGGAAAAGGATTAAAGAAATAAATATCAATGATCCAAAATTACGATAAATGAGTCCTAAAAAAAAAAGAAAAGTCACTCGACGTTATATCAATGATATGATTGATGAGAACGTAGGAAGAAAGAAAGAAATCTTACTCCGACTTAGAGTTTTGAATAAAGAAGCGTACCTAATCATGCATTCGAATTATATGAGTGCTAAAATTAAGTATCGAGTCTTACAACGTCAATCATGTTGGACAGAAGGCAAAAGATTAATACTTGAATACTTCACTTATGATAGTATTCTGAAATGTTCTATGTGTGGTAAAGTCATTGACTCTAGAAGATGTATCGTTCATCATAATGAGTATAAATGGGATGAGATCTTCACTCCTAAATTCATAAATCTGATTCATGGGAAGTGTCATGAGAAAGTTCATGGAATAACTATTTAAAATAATATAAAAAGATTTATATATTTTAAAAAATTCTATTTTATTAAAACATTTATAAAAATTAATGGAGAATTTAATGAAACAAAAAGATCAGAAACATGTATTAGTTGATGAAGATGTTCATACTAAATTGAAAATCTTATCAGTAAAAAAGAAAATTACGATAGGAGACGTAATAAAAAAACTCTTAAAAAAAGAATTATAATTAGAGGTTAAAAGAAAATGAATAATTGGATGGGACAAATTCATAAGGATATTAAAAAACAAATAGATAAATATGAAAGAGGTAAGAGTACTTTTTCTGAAGCTGAAATTGATGATATAATGCCTAAAGTTATCGAGTTTTATAATAATCATCCTGAAGATCAAGATGTTTATAGAGATGTAAATGGAGTAATTTTATTGATTCAGACTCCTAAACAAATCATTAATAAAGAAAATAAAACTATAAACAAATTAAAGGGTTATGCTCCATTTGGTAATCCTGATGCTGACAAAAAAGATTGGAATTACTTACTTCAAAATTGTAAGTTTAGAATTTCTGGAGAAATAAGATCAATAGGAATATTTGGTACACAAACTCTTTGGTATGAAATAGAAGATATTTATAATAAAAAGGCATTTGTGAAAGCAAATAAATTAGATTTAAAATATAAAAAATTGGGTTCTGAAGTAAAAGCATTAAATTTAACACAGTTTCTAAAATTACTCGAACTTGATGATTTAGACGAAATCGATGAATCAGAATATATCATTTTCTATTCAGTGAATATTACTCAGGTGATCAAATAAATGTCTCAATGGGAAAACCAAGTGAAGGTTTCTCTTAACGATATATTTGATGATGGTGAAGATGATAAACAATCTGAAAAAAAGGATACTTTTCCAGACACAGATGATTCAGAATTAGAAGACTTAGAAGATAAGATAAATGATTTCGTTGAATATGATACGACTATTTTTAGTAGAGATGAACAAATTGAGTTAAAAAAGAATGATATAGCTTTTGGAATCGCTACACGTTATAACACGGAAACAAGTAAAAAACCAATATGGAACAAGAAAATAACAAAAAAATTTAAAACTTGGTTAGAAAATAATGATGATAATGAAGATTATCCAATGAATCCAGAAGAATTAGAAATGTACAACCTATTATTAGATGAGAAGTGGAAAGGTAAAGACGACGAAAAAGGACGTTTTGAACTAGATATTATAATCAAGGAACAGATAGAACAAAATATATGTACTCGACAACAAGCATTATATAATATAATCAATGCATTTCACTTAGACGAAAAACTCAAACAATCAGATAAAAAAGAAAAGAAATTTATGACTCCAAAAGAACTCAAAAGTAAAATCAAAGAAAATAGTAAAATCAAAGAACTTATGAAAGAACTTACATGGTTATATAATTTTATGCCAAATCTCGAATTCGTAGATTATGTTCCAAACGATGATGATATGAAACGTATTGAAAAAATAGATTTAATAGTTCAACGAGGTGCTTAAAATTAGTTTCTTAGAAAAAGCAAGACAAGTTAAAAATAAAGATCCACTTCAGAGAAAAGCAGAAAAGAAAGAAGCCGTTGTACGTGAAGTTTTTGATATTAAATCAGATAAAAAAGAATCAAATGAAGAACTATTTAGTACTATAGAAAAGAAAACAAAAAAAATGACTCAAGAGAAATCAGAAAAACAAACAACAAAAAAGAAAGAAGAATTTATCGAATCAAAAACTACTTTTAGTTTTGATGAATATCCAGTCTTAGCTTTAGCATGGGGATATGATGGAACGAGTAAATCAGAACAGATTTTAAAGTTTGAACCAAAAGAAAAAACTCTTATTTTCGATTTAGAAGATAAACTTAGACCATTAGCACACAAACTTGGATTTCCACAAGAGAACATCATAAATGCTAAAAAATATAATAAGAAATTCGGAGTTTCTGGTCCCGCTACATTACAAGGAATTCGTAATATTATTGATGAAATAAAGAATTGTAAAATTGAAAATAAGGGAAAATTCAAAGATATAGAAGCAATTGGTTTTGATGGAATTTCAGATATAAGAAAACCTTATGCTGTTTTAGAATGGTTAAAAGAACATCCAGACAGACAAAAACCAATGAACTGGGGAGACTGGGGAGAGATTAATGATAAAGTAAAAAAGATATGTTTTGATTTAATAAATATGGGTTTAATAACTGATACAAATATATTTTTTACAGCACAGATTGATTGGAAAGAAGATAAAGAAGTTCCAGACTGTAAATCATGGATTTGGCATAACATACAACATAAATTCAAAATGATAAGAGATGATGAAAATCATAGATTCTATGCTTACTGTGAAAAAAGTCATTATGATCCATTCTTTACAATAGATTTAACAGACTGGACTCATAAAGAAAAACCGTCTCTTTTCAATATATTACAGAATCCAAAGTTAGTTAAAAAATATACTGAACTATACAAAAAAGAACAATCTGAACTTGCTGAAAAGAAGTTAGATGGCGATGTATTTGGATGAAACAATTGGAGAATATCTTTCTTCTCTTATAGTTCGATGTACATTGAATTTTATGAGTGAAATTAAGAGATTCTTAGATTTACCGTTCAACAAAGAAAACTTTAAAACATTTAAAGATTTTTTTAATATTAAATAAACAACTTTTTTTATTTTTTTAATTTTATTTTAATTTAATTATGAGAGTTTAATAATGAAAAGAATAGAAATTCCAGAACGTTTTGATCCGAATATTTTTGAAATTATGAGAGATGGTTTGGATTCACATATCAAAGATGATCCAAATATCATTGGTTCTAGTAGTATAGCCTTTTGTCCTAAGAAGATCGTTATCAGTAAACTTAACAATTTCAAATTTATATCAAATGCTAAAATGTTAATGGGACAGATATTTGAGAATGAATTATATAACTCAGAAGTGTTAAGTCGTTTAGTTGTTAAAATAAACACTGATTTATGTATTACACATGATGGTCATATAATCGAAACTCAAGCTCAGAAATTCTTGGAGTTAATTCCAGATTATTTCTTTAGGATAACTCCAGATGTTTACACAAACTATTATATGATTGAAGTGAAAACTACAGCAGTTTATGCTCGTGAGTGGAAAAGAGAATTGGTAGATTATCAAATCATTCAACTTAACACACAGTTAGGTGCTTTTGGAGTAGATTTAGGATTTATACTAAAAGTTAACACAAGAGCATTTTTATCTAATATCAAACAAGATGAGAATTATTGGGATACTCTTTGGCAAAAGTATGGATATTTTCTACCTTGGTACTTCGATCAAAACACATATGATATCACACTAAAAAGAGCTACATGGTTATTAGAGTGTATCCGAGATAAAATAATTCCAGAAGAAGAGAATGTCTTTTCTTGGGAATGCAAATACTGTAATGAAGGTGTTAGAAAGATATGTGGAAAGGATAAGTACAAATGTCCCGCTTCCAAATGTTATAGAGAGACATACGAACATCCAAAATTACTAACACAGAAGTTTAAAGATTTTCCAGTGTGTGAAATTTGTTTTAAGAAAGAGAACGTTCATTCTAAATATGAAAAGTATAAATTTATAAACTATAAAGACTTAAAAAAATAAAAGTGATAAAAATGGGTAGAGAATTAAGACGTGTTCCTTTAGATTTTGACGCTCCTTTAAAGAAAGGTTGGAAAGGATATTTAATAACAAATGCTTCAAAAGAAGATTTTGAAGAGTTTCCCGTAAAAAGCTGTAGAGAATGTGAAGATAAATTTGAAGATCGAGATGATTTTTGTCTTGAAGAAAAAACATCTTATTGTGTTTTTTATAATTCAAAATGGAGAAATAAATGGTATGAAGAACCTCCTAAAGGCGATGGATATCAATTATGGGAGACAACATCAGAAGGATCTCCAATTACTCCCGTATTCAAAACTTTAGATGAATTATGTGAATATGCTGAAACAAATTGTTCTACTTTCTCTGATTTCAAAGCTTCAAAAGAACAATGGAAGAGAATGTTATCAAAAGGACTTGTATATGCTAAACGTAAAAATTTTATTTTTGTATGATGATAAAATCAAAAATTACATCTATATCTCTAACTGGAAATATTTATGAACGTATAAATAAATTTGTTACACAAAAAGCAAAACCAACACCGACAATAACAATACATTTGACTAAATATCATTATGATTTTTATCAATCAATTGATAAAGGAGATCGTTCGAGTGTTTTTTCACATATAATTAGTGATTTTTTAACAGTGTTAGAAAAAGAAGAACAAATCAATTCACCAATATTTTTCTATAAAAATGAACTTATAAGAATGTCACTTATATACAATGAACTCAATAATAATATCAATAAAAGAGAATTAGTAAAAGAAGTTAATGGAAAAGGTATTGTTGGAAGAATACCAGTAGGAAATAAATATCATCCAGATGGAGAATGGCAAAACAATCATGGAAAATATGATATGTTACGATTCGAGTTTTTAGAAAAAATATATGAAAAATTAAATGCTTCTTTTTCGAGAACTGATATAATTGTTAATTTTGATCTATTTTATAAAGCTTATAAAGACGGTTTATTTGATGAAAATACAGTTGAATATCAAATAAAGAAAATGAAAGAGATGTTGAAAGAATGAAAATAAAATGTGATATTTGTGATAAAGAATTCGAAAAAATCAAAGCAATGACAAGTCATCGTAGATGGCATAATTTATCTAAATATCACGATTTTCAAAAAAGATTTAGAGAAAAAGCATCTAAATCTATGATTGGAAAAAACAAAGGTAATAGAGCTTGGAATAAGGGATTAACTAAAGAAACGGACGAAAGAGTAAGAAAATATGGAGAAAGTAATATAGGAAAACATAATCATAAACATTCAAATAATCCAAATTGGAAAGGTGATAATGCTAAACCACCTGCAATTCATTATTGGATAAAAAAGAATAAACAAAAAACTAAAAAATGTGAAATATGTTTTTGTGAAAAAAAATTAGAATTATCTAGTAGAACACATGAATATAAAAGAGACTTAAATGAATATAGATGGTTATGTAGAAGTTGTCATCAAAAATATGATATAAAAAAGGGGATGAGAAGAAATTCGAATAGGAGTTGATCTAGATGGCACCCTATGGGACACTAATCGTTTTTTAGTAGAGATTTATAACAGAATCTACAAAAAGAATATATCTTATGAAGATATAGATAGATGGAATTATTTTTCTTTGAAAATATTCAAAAAAATATATACTAAAGCATGTAAAAGAATAAATGAATATGAATTATTAGATGAGTGGAGTTCTTATTATCTTTTTTTATTTAATAATAAATATCATGTTGATATTTTAACACATCATTGGAATGGAAAAAGAAGAATAGAATCATGTTTGAAGAGATTAGGAATTAGAAAAGGAATAGAATATAATGAAATAATAAAAGGAAAAAAGAAGAAAGTTCATTATGATTTTAATATTTTTATAGATGACAATCCTGAAATGATTTTTGATATAGTAGAATATCCACATAAATACTTACTGTTATATAACTCCCCTTGGAATAAATCATATGATTGTAAACCTTATAGAAATGTGTATCGTGTTCATAATTGGCAAGATATATTCGAAAAAATACAACAATTAAAAAAATTATTTTAATGAAAGAATCATATAAAAAAATCATAGAATTAGAAGATTATTACAAGGATATGAAGAAAAAACATCCTAATCTCAATATATGGGATAAATTACTTAAAATAATTGATAAACGAAAAAGAGAGATATTAAAATATGACTATTGACTTTACTTATTTGTATCAACCACCAAACCGTTGGACATTTAAACAACCTAAACTAAAAGAATGGGTTGAATCTTGGTGTAAAGGAAAAGTTCTTAATTTATTTGCTGGTAAAACTAAATTAGATGTTGATGAATATCGAGTTGATTTATCTAATGAATTCGAACCGGATTTTTGTGGAGATTCTTATTATTTCTTATCTGAAACAAAAAAGAAGTTTAATACGATTATATTAGATCCACCATATAGTATAAGAAAAGCTAAAGAGAAATACAATGGAAGATATATAGGTAATTATAAAAAAATAAAGAATTTAATATCACAAATCGTAAAACAAGATACTAGAATAATCTCATTAGCAAATGATAGTGTAGGTATGTCTAAAAGTAGAGGTTTTAGAAAGATTGCTCTATGTTTAGTGTGTCATTCTGGAGAACATAATGACACTATCGGAGTTGTTGAAGAAAGAATATTTACTAATATAAATGAATTTTATTATGAAAAAATTTAAACAAATAACGCTATTCACTAAAAAGATCATAGAAGAACTAAGAATTTATAAATGTCAAAAATGTAAAAGATTATTTAAAAAAAGTGAAGGTTATTTAAAGAAACAGATAAGTAATAACAAAAAATATCAATATTTTTATTGTAGTAAATGTGAGATTAAAGACGTTTATAGATATAAATATGGTATAGAATGGGAAAAAGGACAAAAAATAAGATATAAAATCCAAAATAATAAATGTGCTTGTTGTGATGTAGAATTGAATGATATTAAATTACATCCTAATCAAGCATGTACTCATCATAAAAAAATAGATAAGGAAAAAAAAGTTATTTGTATATTATGTCGAGAATGTAATATGTTTGAACATCTTATTAAAAATAATACTAAAATAAAAGCTATGATAAAATTTGATTATAATACTGGAAAAAAAATAATCAATTCTAAAATTTTAAATGAATTTAAATAATTACAATCATTATTATAATAAAAATAAGAGAAAAATAAAATGTCTAATTTTAGTAAGTGGACTGTATCATATTTAAAAGAATATTGTAATGAACGAAATATAAAAATTCCTAGTGGTTCAAAGAAAGCCGATATAATATCTCTCATTGAGAAAACAACACAAACTATTGAACCTGAAGTTAAACTTGATCCTCTCACAGAAAAACGTCAAAATATTATCAGAAAAGTAATGTTAACATGTAAAAAAGACGGAACAAAAAAAATACTTAATTTCTTTAAACGGCGTAGTGAAAATAAACGATTAAAACAAGTATTTGAAGTATATAAACTTAATTTAGAAAATCCAAAGATAAAAGAGATACGAGCTTGTTTGAAGTATTTTCAAGAATTATATGAATGTACTGAAGAAGAGACATTATTTCTCAATCAAATGATTACTCAAATAAAATATATAAATGCTGATTACGTAGATCCTCGGTTATGGGAATTTCAAAGTGTTGAGATGGATTCTCATACATATGATATTCCTGTTTCTAAAGCAAGTAAACGTAAAACGCTTAACAAAATTACTTATGGAAGTTAAAAATGAATCCTAATCATATAATAAATTTAACTGGAGAGAAAGTAACAGATTTTATTACAGAAGGTATCATGGTTATACGAGGCGAACATATTTATATTAAATTAGGAAATCAGATAAAAAATACAGTATATATGTTTCATATACCAAAAACATTATTTTGTACAATGGTAAGAAATAGAATTATGCAAGACGATAAAACGATATGGAGAGATGATTATCGAGATGCAAAAGAGAATGAAGATGATAAAGATGAAACACCAACAGAGATTAACGGGATGTTTGGATAATGGGAAGATTTGAAGAGTGGAAACTTCCCAAGATTGAACATAATATTACTACTAAATATGGTTGGCGTGTAGCTTACCCCGGAAATTTTAAACTTGGAATGTATACTGATATTGGATTTGGAACTTATATACAAGCTCGATATGGAGTTATCATAGAAGATGATGTCGAGATTGGTAGTCATTGTTCTATATACAGCCATAATACAATAAACGAAAAAATACCTGCTAATATTCTAACAAAAGGAAAAGTGATATTAAAGAAGGGTTGTTGCATAGGAGCTCATTCTATAATTCTTCCGGGCATAATTGTTGAAGAGAATCAATTAGTAAAAGCTCATTCATTATTATATACTAGAATAGAAGATAATGATCAAAAATATATGTACTAGATATTATGGAAAAATGGAACTTTGAAGAAAATAAGAAATTTATATTAGAACATTGTTCTAAACCTAATTGGGCAGACGATAATGAAGAACCTATTTTAGAGTCTACTATTAATGAAACAATTTCAATAGCTCATGAAATTCAATCTTATTTTCTTGAGAATGATTATGATTTAGATCAACCTCATTTTGGTCAGTGTGGTGATGGAAGTATAGATCTACATTGGGATTCATTCGAAAAAGGTTATAGTGTTCTCTATAATTATTATGTAGACATACTTTCAAGGATAGAAGAATCATTATATGCTGATAATATTTGTAGAAATTGGAAAAATAGAGATGAGATTGAATTAATAATAGTTAATACTATTGATAGTAGAAAAGTTTTAGTTCTATTTGCAAAGTGGTGTAAAAAAAGAAAAATAGATTGGAAAATTGAAATTAAAAAAAGTGAATATTATGACAGATGAAGATTTTATAATAAAAGATGATGAAGGAAAAGATATTGATATTACTGAAGACTTAGTAAGTTATATTCGTTCTGTTTCTTTTTTAAGAGATATTTATTGTGGTGTTGAGTCTAAATCACAAAAAACAATGGGTATTTTCTTACATGAATTAAAGGCTACTTTTGTTGGTTTAATAGCAGGAATTGAAAAACCATTAAGAAAATATATTATTAAAGATATATTTATTAATCTTGATCTAATGAAGGAATTTATTTTGACAGATTTGAATACTATTAAGAATGAAAAAGAGAACGATTAATGAATAGAAAATTATATAAAACAAAGGATTGGTTATATGATCAGTATTGGATTTTAAATAAATCTCAAATTCTCATAGCTAAAGAATGTAAGACATCAAAAAATGTTATTTCTTATCAAATGAGAAAATTAAATATTCCTACAAGATCAGCATCAGAAGCAGGAAAAATTTCATTTGAAATGGGAAGATCTGTTTCACATTTAACAAAAGAAAATAGATATAAAATAACAGGAAAAAACAATCATTTATGGACTGGAGAAAATGGTTCAGATGAAACAAAAAGATCATATGTTAGATCTCATAATGAAAAATATAAATATTGTGAATTTTGTGGAAGAGGTAATTGTAAAATTTCTTTCTGTTTTGATCATTATAAAGGTAAACATACTAGAAATATAAAAAACTATAAACAATTATGTGATAAATGTCATTTCAATAGAGATTATTATGAATTTGGAATTCATACGAAAACAAATAATCATAAAAGTAATTTCAATTTAGTATGTGAATGTGGTGTAAACTTTAAAGATTTAGATGAAGCAAAAAAAATGATATTAGAAAGTAAAAAAATAAACGCTTTTGCAACAAAATTTCAAATCTATTCAAAAGATCAAATTAAAGATAGTAAGAATTATGATTTTTTAAAATCTATAATGTTAGATTATGATAATATTAAAGAATTATATCAATATGGTAAAAAAATAAAACAAGAAGTTTTTTTTAGTTGTATGTTTGAAGAATCAATAGATTGGTGTAATTCTTTGAATATTAAATATGGAAAAATAAGATTTTTTGATAAAAATAATTATTCTCTTTTATGGAAAGCTTTTTTGAGTGGAAATAAATATTTCATTTCTACAAATTATTTTATTCCATTTAGAACAAATTTTATTCCTTTATTTTGTATACCAAAATATCCATCTTCAATTAAAGATTATATTCTCCCAAATAATATCTTTTATCAAGGTATAAGTGATCATACAAAAGATATTATTTTGTTAGAAAAAACAATAAAAGAAAAGAGATTAAATTATTTTGAAAAACATGTTAAATTATCAGGGACAACACCAATAGAAAATGATTGGTCAATAACTTTTAAAGAACTAGAAGAAGTTTTAAAAAGATCAAAATTATGAAAGCTTACTACGAATTTAGTTCTAGAAGTGATAAAGTACTTGTTGAACATTTGAAAGAAATTGAAGTTGTTCCATATGAAGAAGCAGAGATTGTTCTTTGTATAGGGGATAGGGTTGAAATACATGCTTTAGCTCTAAAGTCATTCTTAGATCATAAATATATTATCCACTACTACGCAGGTGCCTTATCAAAACATTTAGCCACTTTCGATGATTATTTACGACATTGTATAACTCTTTTAAGTGATGAACAATGGGTTGAGAATAAAAGAGCATCAAAAGTCGTAAAGAAATTATGTAAATCAATTAATAAAAAATCAAATATAAAGATTGTAGGTAGTAATCATTTAACGAGTGTAATCTTAGATTATCAGCTTGTACCTGAAGAACCCTACAATCTTGTCCTATATAATCCGTGTACTAAAGTGAAAGAAATTTTCATTGGTTCAAATCCAGATAAACAATATGGAAGTTTACCACAAGAGCAGTTATTAGGATTAGTGGAACAATGTGAGAAATTTTATACTAATTCAAGTTGTGGAGTTTATGAAGCACCTTTCCTGATTAAGAAAGATAAGATTGTTTGGTTAGGTAAAAGGAATAAAGGGAGGAAGTATAAATGAAACAATATATTATAGTTCGGACTGATAAGAAATTTTCAATTGGAAAGATAATGGCTCACGTTGGTCATAATTGTTTATCTTGTTATGTTGATCGAAAAAATGAAATTATGACAGACGATGATAGATGGAATTCATGGTATTTTGTTGACAATCAAACTAAAATAGTAGTAAAAACTCATTATGAACAAATCAAAAGTATTATTGATTTAGCAAACATAGATGATATTCCAACTTCATTCATAGAAGATGTTCATTTGAAAGAACAAATATGTGCTGTTGTCGGACCCGTTTCTGATAGAGAAGCAACTTATTTAGGTCTATTTGATTTAAAATTATATAGATAATAATCATGAACAAAGATACATTTGAATCAATATTGAAATCATTTGAAGAGTTTAGACGATCTGTATTATCTGGAGATTATGATACTCAAATGATTTTAACTGGTATATTGAGTTTTTTAATAGAAATAATAAAGAATGAAATCGATTCAAAAAACATTTATAAATAACTTTTTTTTAACCCTTTTTCTATAATAAATTTAATTTATTATAATAATACATAAGTTTATATATGACATTTTCTTTTATTTATTTAGTAAATAAAAAATAATAAAGTGAATTAAAAATGTCAAAATTCGATAACGACAAAGTCACAGTTTATAGATGTCGAAGATGTCATAAAAAAATCTGGGTTCCAGAATCAATTATCAGAGGAATGGGTCCCGTTTGTTATGGAAAATCTTATACAATCAGAACTATGTTGAAACAAGGACTAACAAGAGAAGAAATCTTGAAAATTCCTAAAGAAGATATGAAAAGATTAGTGAAAGAAACATTACAAAGACATAAGAGAAAACAAAAAAGATTACAGAAGAAAAAAACTAAGAAAGTCAAATTTAATGCTGGAAAGATACGAGTAAAAAAAGTCAAATCAAAAAAAGATAAGAATCAACGAACATTAGATTCTTTCTTAAATTTTAATTCCGAAGAAAGTACAATAGAAAAATTAAAAAAGGAATTATACTCAATAACAAACAAATTAGCAAGTACAAATGGAAGTACTCAAAGAATATTATCAGATAAAGTTTTTGAATTGATGAAAAGAATCGAAAAACTAAAAAGGAGTAATTAAATATATGCAAAATATAATGTTTAAAAATGAAAGAGAATTAGAAATCTTTAAGATTATTACAATCGAATACTGGGTTAATAATAAAACTATAACTCAAATAAATAAAGAAAATAAGTTCAATGCAAGATATTGGATGTTGTTGTTTGGAATATCAAGAAGAAAACATGGTCAACATAGAGAATGGAAAGAGTGGAATGATTTAACATATAAAAGTAAACATAATCGAATGAGAAAAATTATTATTAAACCATATAAATGTACTATTTGCAATAATGAAAAAAGATTATCATTAACAAATTTAAATCATAAATATAACAATAATCCAAATGAATGGAAGTGGATGTGTTATCTATGTCATGAACGATATGATAAAAAATATAATGATAAAATAACAGGAGGGGATTCACACAAAAAGAATCAGAAAATATATAATTGTAGAGCTTATTTATTTATTAACTATATTTTGTTGAAAAAATCTGGTGTGGAAATTGGAAAAGAATGTAATTGTAATTATAGTACAATTTATATTCAATTAAAAAAATTTCAAATTAAAAAAATAAAAGGTGTAAATAAAAAATGATTAATATGTCAATTCAAGATTCTGAAATAATTGCAATGGATCATCCAGATTATATCGAAAGAATGAATGCTATAGATGATATAACTGATTTTAAAATTCTAGAAGAGATCTTCATAACGGATGATTATATAACTGTAAGAGTCAAAGCATTAGATAGAATAAATGAACTTTTTGGAAATAAGAATAAATTCAAAAAAATGCTCAATCTCTGGCATGAAATAGATGGATTTAGAGATTGGATTCATTTTGGTATTGAACAATTAGGTAAAGGAAATAATATCGAGAAAACAATTAGATTCATTCTAGAACAACGTGGATATCCATTTCAAGAATTCTGGAAAAAATGGTATGTTTATAAGACAAGAAATCGAATATTTCAAAGTATAGTCGATGTTATAATAAAACCAATTAAATCAGATGATAAATACGATAGTAGAGATGGAATTGAAGTAAGATGGACAGATTATGGTATCCAGTATCATCATGAAATGGTTATTAAAATTTTACAAGAAAATGAAGATCAAGAATTATATTATGAATATATCTATATTAGATGTTGGAATTCACATCCAGATGTTCATGAACGTTTTTACAATAAAATAAACTATAAAGGAGTTGAATAAAAAATGGCAGGAAATAAAAATAGTGGAAGAAAGAATGAGTTTGAAGTACCAGTTCAAATTCATTTCTATATGGAAAAAAACGAAGTCGATAAATTAAATAAGATCGCTAAAAAATTCGCTAATAACAACAGATCTCGTTTAATAATAGAAACACTTAGGAGGTTGATTTCTTCTTATGAAGGATCTCAATGATTTATTAAATAATACATTCGGGAGTTCTAAATCGACAACTAAAGAAGAAACAAAACAAGAAACTAAGAAAACAACAGTAAAACGTGGCATTTATTTTGGAAGAGATGAATGTCTTGAACTTAAAATTGCTCTAAATTATGCAATTAACTCAATAAAACGAAAAAAAGAAGTTGTTCAACAAAAAGAAGACTCGACCTATTTTTTATATTTTACTGTTTGGAATAAACTTAGAGAAAAGTTAAACGAAAAACTCAAGAATTAAATTTTTTTATTCTTTTTTTATTTTAAAAATACATACCTTATTAAAAGATATATAAGGAAAGCAAGTGTTCCATACATAGATAATATAACTATCGAATATTTTAGTTTATCATCCATTTACATCATCTTTTTTCTCAATCTTTCCTGTTCTAATACTATAAATAAAATTAATCAATAATGAAAATGCACTAGCTTCCCATACCCAATTATTCATTGATAAAAACATAACTAATTGAATTATTAACACAATAAATGATAGTAAGAGAGAACCCAAACTAACATAGATCGTGTCGCTAAACTTTATTTTTTTAGATAGATCTAATATTATCTCTTTTTCTGGCATCCTTTTTTCTTAAAATTCTCTTGACTAAATTCCTAAAACTTAAGTGAAAATCGTGGTTTGCGTGTGTAGTAATTACTTTTAATTTCATTTATTATCTTCTTTTTCATATTGTTCTTGAATATATTGTTCTATTTCTTGGTGTCTGATCGTGAAGTCTAAATCACCTTCACTCTTTTTGTTTGATGGAAATATTTTATTCATTACGAATACAATATCTCGTCTAACATATGTTTCTAATGCATAATTCAATGCTAGGTTATAGTCTACAAGATCAAGGTTTTTTAAATCTTCTTCTGTGTAATGTAGAATATCCCTCAGTACGAATTTTTGTAATTTTCTTGGAAAGTTTTTATGATGATCTAACCATTTATAAAAATTTTTTTGTATTGGTTCTATTATTAATTGTAATTTTATTTGTTTAGAACCTTCTACACTAAAAAAATCTTTATAACTTCAAGAGCTTCTTCAAATGTGTGATCCCATCTAAGTACTTTCTTTCCAGCGTTATAATTTATAAGTCTTATTGCTTTTTCCCATGAAAGATTAATTGCTACTGTATCAAATGTGAATACATCACTTAATTTGATATCTAATGTTTCTAATTCTTTCAGAGTACGTTTCATCAAACCACCATTTTTTAGATGATTTTTTGTAGGTGTTATTTTTTCTTTTTCTTCAAATACATTTTCTTCCATAATAATAATCTCTTTTTTTATACGTTTGTATGTTCAATATGATTTTCGGGATCTGTTCCTTCTGTACCAGTCCAACTATATGTTAATACACTTCCAGCAGAACCTTCATATATGTAAGTCACATCAATAGGTTTACCAGCTTCAGGTATACTTAATCCGTCGATATTTTTTATAACTGCATTTGTAAATTGTACATATTTCTCAAGTGGAGAAGCATCATACGCTATTTTAGCAGTAGCTGTTGTTTTTGTTGCTACTGTAGATATCGCTTCTGATATATTCTGATTTCCTGTGAGTTTACCACTCATTTCTAATACCCACGGTCCTCTCACTTCTTCATATACAATCCCTGCAATATGACTTGATTGTACGAAATCCATAGTAATAGGAACTGGTAAAGTTAATTTCCATGATTGAATTGCAAATCCTTGATTTAATGTTCCTACTGTAATTGTTACGTCTTTAGAAAGAAGTATAACTTTTTTGCTAGCATATAAGTTTGTATTCCATAAAGCCCATCCACCATCTAAAACTAAAACTGCATTATCGAATGATGAGTCATCAAATCCAGCGTCAACATCAATAGCTTGAGTGTTTTCAGTTATCTCAGCAAATTTTATATCAACTTCTTCAATTACTGCTCCTTGAGCTTCCCCAACCCATCTATATTCTGTGACTCTTCCACCATCAAATAATAGATCGATATGATTTGCATTTGTCGGATCTGGTATTCTTAACTGTATAGATATATTGTTATCTACATCACCTCTATTATCAAAACCTCCCGTTATAGTATCAGAAGTTCCAGTCCATACTGATGTCATTGTTTTATATGTAAATATTGTTAATAACATGAACGGTTCTCTAAAATAGGAACGTATTGTAATTGTAGATGGTTCCAAACTTCTATCAACTTGAATCTGAGGGTATAAATCACTTACAGGAGCTATTAAATCATATACTCGTTCTGGAAGTTTGATACCTGTTGATTCAACTATAGGATTTAATGGTTGATGTTTGTCAGATGAAGGATCTCCACTTTTAAATGTACTATTTCTACAAAAATACATATAAAATCCGGGGATTCCACCAATCATCGGAGTTGTCATTTATTTATTACCTTTTATTTTTATTATATATAAGTTACGATTTTTTTCTTCTAAATATATGATTATTTCTATACTTCTATTTTTTCTAAATATTTTAATCTTTCACATAATTCTTGTCCTTTTGGTAATAATGTACTATATATATTCCAATTTCTTTCTTTTGGATTTATTGGTATTACAAAAGGATTTATTTTATTTCTAAGTATTCTTATAAAAAGTTTTATTTTTTGTTTTAAAGATAACTTAAAATCTAAAAATTCAATTATCTCTTTGAATGTTGAGTAAGTATAATTATTTAAGTCTTCTAAATTAACAATAAATATTCTAGGATCATTGAGATTTTGATCATATAATAATTTATGAGCAAGTTCAATTCTTTCAAAGAAAGCTGGTCGTTCTTTTTCCATATTTTCTAAAGAACCATATATTTCCATATATCCATGATAAAAAGCATGAGCTTCTTTAATTTTATCTAAATCTCGTTTGATTATAAGTATTTTATCATATCCAAGATTTAATAACACTTTTGGATCTATTTCATATACTCCATGCCATCCCTTTAAAAGATTTCTTGAAGTTAATCCTCTTGGAGATTCATAAATAATATCTAATGATGTTCCGTAGAACGTTTTATGAATTTGAGATATAATTTCTCCTACCCAACTCATTCCACATCTTCGCATGGAGAGTAGGATGACATTCATAATAACATTGAGACAAATACATCTAACGTAAGCTTTTCTTTATTAAAGGCTTTATCCTTTCCTTTTTTTAGAATATAACCACGTGTAGTAGCAGTTAGTATGTTTACGATATCATCATATAGATTATCTCTATTTGTAGTAGAATTTGCTTGAATATTTAATGTACAACTTCTTTTTGTATAAAGTACACTACCATCTACAGTTTGAACTGGTTCACGTGTAGGGTCTTTTAATATAATAAAAACATTTCCGCCTTCAAAAACATCTTCGTTTTCGATATATACATTATAATTACCAGTATAATTAGTATGTGTTCCAGCTACTAAATCAGCTTTAATAACACTACACTTTTGTTCTTTATAAATGTTTGTAAGGATTTATAGGAACTGCCAAACTATTAAATTAAA